>ERZ724516.619-NODE-619-length-21874-cov-11.270132_pt1 | contig 21874 bp, 7 predicted proteins | sample MGYA00376049_ERZ724516 | MGnify/ENA primary metagenome ERZ724516 (study PRJEB28724, sample SAMN07190886) | activated sludge metagenome | isolation source: activated sludge of sewage treatment plant in Hong Hong | place: USA: Christiansburg, Virginia | collected... | reverse complement strand
CTGTTGGCGTTGGATTAACCAATACCGTTGCAGTGATAGCCGCTCCCGGACAACCATTGGCAGTCGGTGTGATCGTAAATGTCACTGTGATCGGTGCACTTGTAGTATTGGTCAAAGAGCCTGAGATGTTGCCGCTTCCGCTAGCCGCGATGCCCGTCACTGTCGCTGTATTGTTGCGTGTCCATGCATACGTCGTTCCGGTCACGTTTCCTGTAAGAACGATTGTTGCAATTGAGGTCGCAGAACAGATCGTCTGTGCCGCCGGTGTTGCCACTGCATTCGGAGTTGGATTGACAAGAACTGTCGCCGTGATAGGCAAACCTACGCAACCGTTGGCTGTCGGTGTGATCGTAAAGGTCACGGTGACAGGAGCACTTGTCGTATTCGTCAAGGTTCCTGAGATGTTGCCGCTTCCGCTAGCCGCGATGCCCGTGACTGTCGCTGTATTGTTGCGTGTCCATGCATACGTCGTTCCCGTTACAGCACCTGTCAAGACAATGGTACTGATCGATGAGGCAGAACAAATGGTCTGTGCCGCAGGTGTAGCGATGGCGGTAGGAGTTGGATTGACAAGTACACTTATGGTGGAAGTATTGCTACATCCGTTTAAGTTGGTCACTGTCACCGTATATATTCCTGATCCTACAGGCGTAATGCCATTTATGACAGGGTTTTTAAGCGCTGATGTAAATCCGTTTGGTCCTGACCAGGCAAATGTGAAGTTGTTGTTTCCATTTACACTAAGTTGTAAATTGCCTCCCTGACAGATCGGATTTGGTGTCGCTTCAGCCACAGGATTTGGAAGGGGATTGACCAAGAGGTAGATCGTATCTTTTAAGATGCAACCAAAACTATTGGTGATACCTATTTCATAGAATCCTTCTCTTGCATTGGTCGCAGTGTAATTAAACGATCCTGGTGTACTACCTGTATTGATCACATTACCATTGGACAATCTTGTAAATGTATACGTTACAGTCACAGGAGAAGTAATCGCCAATGCAAGTACATCCTGATTACATGCTGTGATCGTGTCTCCTTCTGAATAAGGAAGTCCGTTCGAGGTGAAAGTATACGATGGTGTCGGATTGATTACCACTGTGGCAGTAATTGCCGCTCCCGGACAACTGTTTGCTGTCGGAGTGATCGTAAAGGTTACAGTGATTGGTGCATTGGTCGTATTGGTCAAAGAGCCTGAAATATTGCCTGATCCACTTGCTGCAATGCCTATTGCACTTGCTGTATTGTCTCTTGTCCATGCATATGTCGTGCCAGTCACTGCCCCAGATAAAGCAATTGTAGTAATCGCGCCTGAACAGATCGTCTGTGAAGCAGGGGTTGCCACTGCATTTGGTGTTGGATTGACCAAAACCGTTGCAGTGATAGACGCTCCCGGACAACTGCTCGCTGTCGGTGTGATCGTAAAGGTCACAGTGATTGGTGCATTGGTCGTATTGGTCAAAGAGCCTGATATGTTACCGGTACCTGAGGCTGCGATGCCTGTTACTGCAACTGCATTGTTTCTAGTCCAAGCATATGTTGTTCCACTTACTGCTCCTGAAAGTACAATCGTACTTATAGTAGATGCAGAACAAATGGTTTGAGCTGCCGGCGTAGCAACAGCGTTTGGTGTTGGATTAACCAGAACCGTTGCAGTGATAGCTGCTCCAGGACAACTATTCGCTGTCGGCGTGATCGTAAAGGTCACGGTCACTGGCGCATTGGTTGTATTTGTTAAAGAGCCTGAGATATTTCCGCTACCCGAAGCTGCGATGCCTGTTACTGCAACTGCATTGTCCCTGGTCCAAGCGTAAGTAGTTCCGCTTACAGCGCCTGTCAATACAATGGTACTGATCGAAGCTGCAGAGCAGATGGTTTGTGATGCCGGTGTAGCAACTGCATTTGGAGTTGGATTAACCAAAACGCTTATAGATGATGTATCACTGCAACCATTTAAGTTGGTTATAGTCACCATATACACACCAGTTCCGGCAGTAGTGATACCCGTGATCGTTGGGTTCTTAACATTAGCTGTAAACCCGTTTGGTCCTGACCAAGCAAAACCAAAGCTGTTGTTGCCATTAACACCAAGTTGTAAATTTGCTCCCTGACATAAAGGATTTGGAGTGGCAGTAGCTGTTGGGTTTGGTAGCGCATTCACTTGTAGATAAATAGTATCTTTTAAAATACATCCAAAACTACTAGTGATACCTATTTCATAGAAACCTTCTCTTGCATTGGTCGCTGTATAATTGAATGATGCCGGTGTAGTGCCTGTGCTAATCACATTGCCATTAGACAACCTTGTAAATGTATATGTCGCAGTCACAGGAGAATTAATCGCCAACGCAAGCACATCCTGAATACACGCTTTGATCGTATCTCCTTCTGAATATGGTAGCCCATTGGAAGTGAAGGTGTATGTTGGAGTCGGATTGACTACTATACTTGCCGTAGCCGATGGCCGACAATTAACATCTGTAGGAGTCGGTGAAAGAATAGCATATATAAAGTTATTACCGACTGGTAAAATACTTGTAGTGGTCGTCGCTCCTGTTCCTCCGCCTGTAAGGCTTCCATTAGGAATAGTGGCTAATACTGTTCCTCCCGTGTATGGTGTTGCAGTTGCAGCACTGAAATATTTAAACGTAATGCCATAGCTATTAGGATTCATTGTAGTTAAACCGGAAGCTGTTAGGATTACGTTACTTCCTGCACAAACTGCCGGACTTGGATTAGTTGTAAGCGTCGGTATCGTTGGGCAACAAACATCCACTGTGACATCTACGGTGAATGGTGCTCCAGGGCATCCATTAGCTGTTGGAATGACAGTATATCTTACCACTCCGGATGTTGTTCCTGTATTGGTCAGCGTCTGAATGATCGAAGTGCCACAGGCTGCTGCACAATTACTGAATCCGGTGATAGTGCCACCCGAAGGAGCAGTTTGTATGGCTGCTGTCCAAGTATAGGTAGTACCTGTAACATTAGAACTTAAGGCAACATTGCTGGCCGTTCCTCCACAGATTGTTTGTGGTGAAGCGGAACCGACTGGGGTTGGGTTAACTGTTACAGTTGCATTAATTGCAGAACCGGTACATAATGGTCCAGTGACAGCTGCGGTAGTTAATACGACATCATCTATAGATATTATATCCGAATTAATACCTGATGGGCCACCATTGGTTACAAAATAACGGAATGCAATTCTTCCCGACACCCCTGCTCCGGGCAATCCTGAAAGGGTAGCTGAGAATTGAGTAAACACAACAGGATAGTCTGATGTATTAAGTGTAGGGTTTACAGTTAATAACAAGGTTGTGAAATCTCCAACGCTAGTATTAGTTGCGCCAGCATTTATACTGGCGCCATTGGTGCTCATTCTTACTTCTAGCCTATCCGCGAATGCTACTACATCGTTTGTTCTGGTATAAAAAGTAAGTACATCTCCATTATTTAAATTTACATTTGGTGCAAACAACCAAGCGCTGATGGTATTATTACCTGTTGTACAATTAAAATTAGCACCGACATGATTAGGAGCTGTATTCGCTGCCCATGGTGAGGAGGTGAATGTATTCCAGCCCGCTGTATTGGATCCTATTGGATTACTAAGGTTTTGACTTGCCCATCCTGCCGGCATTGTAGCGCCGGAGGCCGTGTTAAATGATTCATTGATTAATGAACCTGTAACTCCCCCTGATTGCGGAGTAATAGTGAAATTTACAGTTACAGGAGCATTCGTTGTATTGGTCAGCGAACCGCTGATCGGTGAACCTGTGCCGCTGGCGGCAATACCAGTAACAGCAACATTATTATCTCTGGTCCAATTGAAAACAGTGCCAGGAAATGTACTAGATAAAACGATAGGATCAATTGAAGCACCTGAACAAATGATTTGTGAAGATGGAGTAACTATAACATCGGGAGTTGGATTAACCGTTACCACCGTTGCTATTGAGGGAGCCGATGAGCAGCCGTTAGCGGATACAACCACTGTGTAGGAACCTGATGCTGTCGCAATATATGTTTGATTTGTTTCTCCGCCAATTGGATTGCCGGCAAGATACCATTGATTGCCTGTGGCTTCACTCGATGTTAATGTTACCGAACCACCGGAGCAGAATGTTGTTGGGCCGTTTGCCATGATTGTTGGAGTGATAATTACTGCTTGATTTTCGTAAGCGCCCATATCGACCTCATTAACTCGGTTATTGCCATTAATGTCCATGATAGGCGCAGTAATTGTTTGACTGTTTAATACAATCGAACTAACACCCATATTTTTGACAGGTGAAAGGCATTGCAACTGCAGACCATCATCAGCATTCCTCCATTGATTATCCGGTCCATCAGGATCGCTAGGATCAACAAAGAGCGGATCTAAATCAAGGCAATTGGTCTTATGCAAAGCCGCTAGGGTACTAAGATCTTGAAAATTGCTATTACCAGCATATATTGCATTTACATCCCAACCTAAACTTTTTACGTTATTGTTACCGATCCTATTGTTCCAAAACACACAGTTCAAAAGATATAAGTTGGTAACAATATCATTGCTGAACGATATTCCCCCTGCGTCTTGGGATCCTGTGCCTGTAACCGAATTGCTTAAGAAAGTTCCATTAGAAATTCGTGCCGACGATCCAAAAGTTGAAATTGCTCCTCCCCACCGGTCTGCAATATTTTGCAAAAACACTACATTCGATAAATTGGGTCTTGAGTCAGAGATGAATAATCCACCTCCAATTGCACTGTTACCCGTCGCCGTGTTTTTAGAAAATACCACATTGTCAAACACCATTGAGGCGACAACATATATAAATATGCCCCCTCCTGCTTCTGATGCCTTATTACCAGAGAAGATGCAGTCAGACACTTTCATGTAGATGACACCCGAAGGGGTCTCATTATTATTACGGTCGTAAAATGCATAGATGTACATGCCGCCCCCATTATATGCGGCGTTGCCAGTAAAGACACAGTTGATCACTGTGGGAGAAACCAGATTGCCATACATACCACCACCGAGTTTATCGGAAGTTCCGCTCCCATTGGCATTGCCCCCCGACACAGTAAACCCGTCCAATCGGGCATCATTCCGAAGTCCATTGGTATTGTTGTAGATCACGTGATAAGCATTGCCTCCATTATTAGCAAAATTTATACCGTCATTTTGATCCAGATCACCGCTGAGTATAGTTTCATTGGTCACAAAATTCCGTAATGCCAGATCATAGTTAGCTGCTTCGTCACCTACAAATCCCCCATATATGGCTACTGCTTTTCTCATTGTAAAAGCAGCATTGCGGTCATTATTAGCAAAGCTGCCTCCTTCGTCCGGATAGTAAATACCTTTCGCTACCCAGATCTCAGCGACCGGACAAGTATTTGCCGCGGTCAATGCGGCTTGTAAATTGGTAAAAGCATCTGCCCAACTTGTACCATTGTTGGCACCATTGGCAAGATAATTTACGTAAATCCTATTATCGACATAAGAAGCACATTGAATATCATCATTCGTAATGTTACCCAGACCCTGCATCGGATAGAGTAGCACCAATAACATTGGTAACATTTACAAAAAAGGTTTCGTTAGACTCGGATACAATGTCACCATTGACAAGGACATCAAATGTATATGTGGAACTACCTGCCGGTATTGTTTGAGCGGTCAATGATTTGGCCACATAATCGTTGTCGGATGTAGTGGCTGTATTATCCTGCGTGGCTATGTCGAAAGTTACTCCACCTGCGCCAGCCGGCTCACTGAGGCTAACCGTAAATGTAAAAGTGGAAGTTCCGGCATTGCCTTCGTTTTGAGTAACATCATTTATGGTAAGGAGATTTACCTGATTTATTGTAAAATTTGCATTGCCAATATCAAAGAAAATATTACCGACCGCCTCTACTTTTATACGGGCCATTGTAGTTGCAATATTAGGAATCAGTAAGTTCTCAGTGCCGTCATTCGGTGTACTGGCTATCAACACAGTTGGATAGGTAAAACCTCCATCGGTAGAAAGCGAGATTTTCACATTGGCGCAATTTATCGGTGTAAGGTCGGTGCCAACTACATTCCATGTAATTTGCTTCGTGGAACCTCCATCCCAACTTTCTCCTCCATTGGGCAAAGTAACTGCAAATGGTCCGGACGTAGCGATGGTATTGATCTGAAAGGTATTGGTCATGCCTATCTGGCATCCTTCACCTCCGGTAACTACACCACCACCTCCGGCACGGTTATCTCTGACGGTCAACCTGAATTTTAATGCCCTTGCTACGGTCGGTAAAGTTTCCCCTTTTAAACCACCCAAATCTGGTGGAGGGTTAGCCGGGTAACCCGCCAATATTACATTAATATCCGGGAAGGTGCGGCTGCCCGTGGTTTTTGGCACCCTGCTTTTAAATAATGGACTGGTCGTATTGGCATTTCCACCATTCCATGCAGTTGACGGTCCCAGATCCCATTGCTCCCAGCTATAAGTAAGGGCATCGTTATCTGCATCTGTTGCTGTGCCTGTCAGTGTAAAAGGTGTACTTATTGGGATGTTTACTCCATTGTTATTCATGGCAGTAATGACTGGTAAAGTATTTCCGGTTGCTGTATTTACTCCACAACCTCCTGCTCCAAAATTTATAAAATTGCTGATTTCATCAATACTTATCGTATGAAAAAATGGATCGCTGTTCAGTTGCGTATCATCGTCTCCACATATACCGGCATAAGCCTGTATGCTAGTGCCACTACCTATTTCATAGGCTGTACTTGTGTTCCTGTTTCCTCCACAGCTGCCCATCTGGCTATTAAATGTATGGTTACCACCCCACTGGTGGCCCATTTCGTGGGCGACGTAATCTATATAAAAAGGATCTCCAATGGGATTAGGTAAACCAGTTACACCCCTAGCTTTATTGTTGGTGCAAGGAGAATTTAAAGTTGCAACTCCCCCGCCACCTGTACTAAATACATGTCCAATATCGTAATTGGCGCTACCTATTACTGCGTCCAGATTGGTTTGATTCTGACCTAACATTGCAAAACCATCATTATTCAAATAAGGATCTGTAGCAGCATTCGTATATATAATAAGGTTATTATTGGCAATCAAAATCATCCTAACGGCTACTTCAGTTTCATATACACCATTTACACGGTTCATTGCCGTAACCATAGCAGCCAAGGCTCCTGATAAGGTACCCCCAAAGAATGCAGCATACTCCCCTGTGCAAGCCAATGCTAAGCGATAGGTAGATAATTCTGTTCCCCGGCAGAAACCAGGGGTGGTAATTTGTTGAACTGCTCGCTCCGCTGTAGATTCTGTTAAACAAACAAAATTGTCCTTTTTTAAAAAGTCTTTAGCAAAAAAGGAATTATAATGTTCAATATCGCCCTTGACGTAAGGATCAATAAAAATGCGACCCGTAGCTGCAGATAAAACCTGAGCATGAAATCCGGAATAAGGATTATAATCAAAACGAATGGTGGCAAACGGATCGGTGATACCTTGTCCTGCAAAGGTTCTGATTTCGGGATATTTATCTTGTAAGTCAGGCTCCATAATACTGCTTTCCCAGACATGGAACTGCGCAATACTGCCATCAGGCATGGGTAGATATAAAACCGGGGTACTTTTGCGATTTAACATATTTTTTTCTGCAGGAAGCGATTTTAAAAAACTGACGAATGCTTCATTATCCAACTTGACGGTTCTGTATTTCAATGGAATTATATCCCTCTTTGAAGAACCCTTTTGCATATTGATGGATTGCTCATCCGCATCATTGAAAAAAGAGGCTTGAGCCCATAGCCCATTTGAAATACTGCATGTTAAAAGCAGGATAAAAAATGTTTTGATAAAATTTTGCATATAAAAACGTTTGCTTATTAACTCGTTAGAAACCGGTGTGATCTGCGTTTTTCAAAATTGAAATAATTGCATACTTATAAATTTTTTATTGATCAAATTTCTTGGAATATAATCTTGCATTTAATAGTCAAAAAAATAAATCCATATATAAATCCTCCAAAGAAAGCAATACCGATTGAGGTCGCTATGTGAATTTATGTTATTTACAATACTTAGGTGATATTATCAGGAAGAAAGGTTATAAATAATGTCCCAAAGGGGTCATTTATTTATCCGAGCATTAAATTTGGCATATTTATATAGAGATAAAATTCACTAGAATTAGAGAAGAGGAATAGAAATTAATGAAAAGTATTATAGTGCATGATAGACTTAAGGTGGAAAGGTTTTATCGTTTTATAATGAAAAATGATTTAGCAATATTTACGAGACTTGAGTCTTTTTATAAAATATTTCCATGCTCAATCCTCCACACATCTGCAGCTATAACCAATAGACTTAACACTTGAATAATAAGTTGGGTCTGTATTTACATTGTAGTTTTGTCCTATACCATTGGTAGAGTTGATCTCAATAATGGTCACTTCTCCCAAAAGTCCAATCCTTGTTGTCCAGAATTTACTCAGTTTTTTTCTATTGCCAAAGGCCGAACTTCCGGATTTCCATATATAGTGCTCGCCTGCAGGAGTGACATTAAAGGTGTTTTGATCAGGCAGCGAGGAGTTGGGCCATAGCGCAGCAGAGCCAAGTTTCATGTTTTTTCCTGCAACAGTGAATCCACCAAGTGCATTTGCCAAATCGTTCCATTCTGCCAGTCTTGGCAGGTGCCAACCTTGCGGACATAGGCCTCTGATCACATTACTGGAGGTCGACTCGCTATATGAATATCCATTCATTATCTCATCAAAAGTGTAGAGCCTCCCATATAATCTTGATTCATAATTTAGCTCCCCATCATAACTACTTCCTGCTGTGGATAATCTCAGGTTTTCTGCCATCCAATTTAAATTGCCGATTCTTACTGTACAATACACATTGCCTTCCTCATCTGTAACAGATTGCTGGCAATCACTTATTGCGCCTTCATCGACATACACGTCATCTAAATAGCACCCGACAGAAAATACATCTTTTATTGTAATTTTATTGATGACGTCGCCCGTCAATGGCAAATTGAGTGTGTATTCCTGATTATAATTAAAAGTAGGATTGCCCAAATCGGTGATCTGAGCATCATTTATAAGGATGTTGTAAAACGTTCGGCTGGGATCATCATTATTGACGGTCAAAGTAAATGTCTGCAATGCCTGATTATAATTTAAATCGACCGAAGTATAAGGATTGAACGGTTCGACAATTGCAGAAAGATGAAACAAGTCGTATTTATAGTCGTCAGTGGACCACGATGAGGACAAAAAATCTTTAATAAGATCAAAATCGAAGAAGAAATTAGTTCCTGCACCGATGTCCATGGTAAGATCATAACCCGGCTGTAAGTTGGTAAAGTTGCCGAGATGAGTTATTTTAGGTGTAAAATAGTTAAAGAGGCCAATACCACTTTTTACTAAATCCTGCCCTCCAAGAACACTTACGAAGAATTGCGCTCCAAGCTGCAATTCACACTCTCCACTAGCACTCAATGCCCAGTCCTGATATGGTTCCGGATTAAGTGAAGCATTTAAAGTGCTGGTATAAACCGGTGAAATATCACCATAAGTATAAGAAAGATCTATATCATATGGACCAACAGTCTTCTCATAAACTGCACTCTGAAATGTTCCGGTTACTTTTCCGGAAAGGCTTACCAAAGGTGAAAAATACAAGCCAAGACCAGTTTCAGCTATGGGAGAAATTAGAACAGTTGGTAAATTGAAATTGCTTGCCAATTCAAATGATTGGGTCACCGCCACCGAACCCTTAACTGTGAGCTGAAGCCCTTCAAAATGGAGGTGAAAGGTTGGATCCACGAAGCCACCACTTTCAAGCGCCTGAGCTAGTAAAAGAGAATCAAAGAAGGAAGTAAAATAATAATTTTTGTACTTCATCTGTACGTCGAAATCAGGATTGATGCTGCCCCCAAAGGTAACTTCAGCTATTCCTGCATCGATGGAAAAATTATCTGTCCACTCTCCAAATCGGTCTTGAATCGTGAATTTATCAGACCTCGAATCTATTGACCATTTACTATATGCATCCTGTAGTCCTACATTTTTTGTAGTGAGTATCAGGTCACTTCCAACGCTGGAGATCGTCAAAACTCTCCTATAAAATCCAATAGAATCTCCGGCACTTATACCACTGTTAACCAGTACTGTTCCAGGTTTAATCTTTTGACTTAATACCCCGTTCGAATTGACAATAATTTCATCTTTTTTTACAGATTTAATTTCGGTTTTTTCTGAAGGAGAAAGAAAAATAGTTTGGTCACGCAATACCAAATAATTATCCTTAATTTCATCTTTTCCACGAAATCCATTTGGGTCCAGAATGTCTTTGGAACACGAGGAAAATGCGAAAACAAAAGACAAAATTATATAATAAACTAAGCCGGAATATTTCATGGTACATATTTAAATAAACTCAATAATAAATAACAAATAATAATTAATAATTTACCACCACTTCATTGGAAAAAGCACTCAGTTGTCCATTATTTTTAATCGATTGAATGCGATATTTATAGGTATTTCCTTTCGCCAAATTTTGGTCGACATAGGTAAAATTGCCCTTTTTAATTGTGGCAATTTTTATATAATTATTGCTACTATTTAATTTGAAAACCCTCATTTCAGCATACTCTTCATTTGAACTTTTCCAATTTAATACTACACGATTTGAATCAATTCCAAAATTTAATATGGAAGCATTTACTATGGACTTTTTACCAGTCAATTCGATCTCTTTGATTGAAGCACTTTCCAATCCTGTCCGATCGATGGCTATCACTTTATACTTATAATTCACCCCGGCTATAATGTTACTGTCTAAATAAAAAGGAGGTATCTTATTGAAAGAGGCAATAGCTTTCCATTCATCCAAACCATCTTTTCTTCTTAATTCATGTCGCACTACGTCTCTGGAACTAGATGGTAGAATGGTCAATCTGATACCTTCTTCCGAAACCCGATAATCTCCTATGATAGCAGGTGCGGGTGGATTAATATCAGGCAATTTTACCTCAAGAATATCTGATGCTTCGCTCTCCATATAATCATTGTCCACAGCGACGATTCGGTAAAAACGAGATTGATTTAGTAAATGAAGATTGAGTGAATCAACGTATATTCTTTCACGAATAAAATGACTGGTCAGTTTCACAAAATTCCTGCCTTTGCTATCCGCAGCAAAAACATGGTAGCCGAGGATATCCTTTTCATCTGTTGCATCCCACCTCAATAACACATGTCCCATGGTATCTACATTCGACAAGGGTAGATGTGGCTTCATTGGCGGTTGGAGGTCAAATGCTTTGACATAAATAGGAGAAGAAAAGGATTCGTTTCCTGCTGTATCGACAGCAATCAATCTATACTTATACATTCCTTCGATCAGGAACGTGTCTTTCTTAAAGTTTTCATTGCCTTGTGCCCAATTTTTTCTCACAAATGAAGCGTCACCAAAGCTCCTTTCCAAGTGAAATGTTTTTAATTCGGCTGGATTTTCAACTTTCCATCTAAGCACCTGGCTCAAATGGGTCATACTGCTATCGGCAGTCAGTATAGGAGGAGGGGGAGGCGTTCGATCGCGACCAATTCCAATAACGGACTCCGAAGCATCACTAACATCTCCAAAAGCATCTAGTCCCCGGATTCTAAACCATGTCTTTTTATAATTTTCACAGGGTATTTTGTAAGTATACCAAACAGGTTTAGTGCCCAGATCTTCAGCAAAAAGTTGAACGAATGGGGCATCATTTACTTTGGAATAGTTCTTACCATCCACAGATCTTTCGATCCAATAAGACGAATAATGATAATCATGTAGTTTTTTTTCCCAGATAACCGTAACAGAAGATTCCTCCTCTTTTATATTATATATCACCGGCTTAAAAGGTCGGATGACCGGCGCTACCACCCGATAATCTGACTTTAAAGTATTACCTCTGGCTACAATTTTGTAGGCATATGTCGTTTTAGGTTTTATTTTCTTATCGATATACCGCATACCGCAAGCATCTGCGGCTTTGATGTCGCGGTCGGCAGCAAGATGAACTAAAGTCCATCTGTTATAAAAATTGTCACTGCGCTCGAGCACTGAATTATAACCATCAAATAAAGTATTGTTCCAATGGCGATGGATATTTTCCAACGCTACGACCATCATAGAAGGATCGGCCATTATGGATGCTGTCTGCTCCATTTTTGTAGAATCCCAAGGTATAAATTCGCCAATTTTTTCATAATTACCATTGTTGGTGACATCTCTTCTGTACAACTCTACACTATGCGTGATGTGGTAATACCAAAGTTGAGGATTGTCATATCCCCATCTTACTGCGATCGAATCACCATAGTATTTGCAATTAATCTTGACTTTGCCATTCAAAGAAAGGTTTGGGTCAATAGTTTTTGACTGCCCTAAAATATTGTTAATGCCAATCAAAACCAACATGGATATTAAAATGCTTCTTTTCATTAGTTTGAGAATTGAAGGGTTTTAGAACTACCATTATCTGTTTCTCCTGCTTCATAGGACTTATTGGCTCTGAATCTTACTTTGTTTGAAAATCCATTTGCTCCGGGACCATTGATCAAAGCACTATTAATAATCGCGTTGGTCACTTCTTCCAGTTCATCGATTAATGCTTGAGCTGCTTGAGCTGAGAGTGTCTGGCTATAATTCAGTCCTCCTCCTGTCGAAAAGTCGCCTGTCAAAGTAATATCAACCCACTCTTCTCCAAAGTCGGCGTAAGCCTGTGCATCGGCAAGAATATCTTCCGTCACATAGTATTTCAATGATAAAGGATGATTGCCCATAGTATAATCAATTGAGCCGCCAGCGGCATATTCTTCATTTGTAAATGGATCATTGCTCGACGGATTTGATGGTATCGACAAGTAACTAAAAGGACCATGATGTTGCAATGTCGCGATATCCATGTGCGAATCTTCTTCATGATATCCAATGCCATTTACAGGCTCAAAAGGATCATCTTCGTCACCATCTTTCAATATGGTTGCATTTATTACAAATTCATTCAGGTCTTGATGAAGATCTTCTGCATCCTGCCAATGAAAATTCGTATTCGGCAAATAATTTGGAAAGTCAAGATCTAAAGTCTGGTTGTTTTGATTACTATTATTGTTTTCATTATTGCCTTGACCGTTTGATTGATTGCCACCTGCACCCTGCGTCTGACCGATTATTATTCCGCCTCCCAGATCTAAGTTACCATTTGGATCGAGGTCAAATGGTTCAGACTGCACGCCTGTCCACTCACCCTTATAAGAATTCATATATGTATTGGCGAAACTTCCAAGTTTGGGCTTTGATAAGTTATTATGGAATGGTGAATCAAAAGGATCTGCTATCATTACCCTAGGTGGACTGGAATACTCAGCGTCGTCTTCCCATCCATTAATATCGTAAGTATCAAAACCTTCCGTATCATTAATATTAATTCGCTGGTATCCATTCTTTTCCTCCACCGTGACTGTAGCGTTAGCCATTTTTTCATTCAACGTGTTGTATCTGCTGGTTTCGAAAGTAAAAGAATACAATAACACTTCTCCGCTTCCTACGGTAGTAAGTGGAGACAATTCCGGCAATTCAGGTTCAACTTTATATTGAAAATCAAGACTATCTGACGAATTTGCCAACAAGAGGTTTTGATCGATAAGGGTCTTTCTTATTAGAGCTTGGTTGCTAATCGGATTATTCGAAACAGATTTTCTAACTACCTGGACAATATATTTTGTATTATTTTCTAGCGCAGGTTTATTCCATTTTAGTTTCTTTTCAGTTTCATCATAGGTTATGTTTTGTCTATGAATTTCTCCGCCCTGAGCGTCTTTGAAAACTGCAAAATATTCATAACTATTTCCATTATTGTCTGCCGGATAATAATAAGTACCTGCGATATCATCTCTGGTGTGCACGTAATGTTTAGCTACATGTTCCCCACTAAGATAGAACTTTTGATTGGTGATGGGTTTGGTTTTGCCGATTCTTTCCTGAGGAATTGGATATGGTAATTTATCAGTTTTGAAAGTCAGGTCGATAGACTCTTCCCAATTCTCCCCATTGATCTTTACTTTTTTCCAGGTACCATTTTTATATTCTTCAGCACTAACTTTGAGTTGCATTTTGTATTGCTTTTTAGTGGTATCGCTGTTCATTCCCGTGAGTGGATTGACTGGATCATATGAGGCAGACCTTCCATCTTCAGCGATCAGGTCATATCGTGTATCCCGTTCAGATGTGGTACAATTAGAGCAATCTTTAATGATTTTAAAATCATTTTCTACAAGGATTGGTCTAATTTGCTGGGTTTTACCATCGACATCAGGGATGTATAATGTTTCATTGATCGGAACGGTAAAAGAGACAGTAGGATTTACAAAAGGGCTAATTTTTCTATTATTTTCCTCATTCGGATAATATTCAGCAATTATTGGGAAGTCAAATGGACTGGTAATTGGAGGTTCACACTTTTCTCCGACACTTATCATCATCCTTGTGCTCCCTTTGATGGTACCTCCCAGGAGGTTATAGGCCAGAACAGCCCTGCCATCCAGCCACATCGGATCGGGACCTCCGGCTTCCACCATGATTGCAGCCACCAATTCAATGATTTTTATATCTATTTCTTTGCCAAAGATCTTTCCTTTGACACCTACTGCTCCTTCTATTCCGGCATATGCTCTGCCTTTGCCATACCATCCATTTACACCCGGATCATTGACTTCGCCATTGGAAGTAAAGCAACTATTTCCTTCCATATTTACTAGCATCAGGTCTAGTCCTGCGAATATTTTAAGACTTGCATAAAATATGGCGCTGATCTCACAGGAAGCTGTCACATGACTGCCAAAAACTATCCCTTCTCCTGAATTGGCAGTAGTAGCATTTCTTTCATCCTCTTTAGAACCTCCGGAGAAACTTCCTTCATCTGAATTTTTTGTACCAAAAAGTGTCGCCACTTCACCGGGAGGGTTAGGCAAATAATTTGGAATATTTTGACCAACCATGGCATAAATCATTGCTTTGAAAGATGCATCTATGCCCAGATTATTGCCATTAGTTTTGTTTTTACTCAGATTAAATCCAGGAATGTCAAAGACTACACCACCCATATCATTTTTGTAAGGATTGCCTGCATTAAAAAACCAAAAAATGTTATCGTCGTCGTCATTGCTTGGTTCAGTTGGGAAGAAATCCTCATGCCCAATGGCAAATGCAGTATTGATCAATGAATTGTTGAGTCCTGCACCGTACAACACATTGTCTATAATATTTGCCTTAATATTATTTGTACCGAGCAAAGCAACCTTCTTTGGATTATCGCCATCATCCATGAAGGTGAGGGTATTCTGGCTATGACCATAGATTCTTGCATTACTTCTTGCGGCATATGTTGTGGCCAATGACCAGAAATCTCCTCCAAATGAAAGTGATTGTAACCCATGGACAGGATTCCAGGTACCTGCTACAAAAGGATCTACCATAAATATCTGGTCCATTATCAGATTCCAACTTGTTCTAAAAGCAAGAGTGCGGCTTCCAAAAGAAGGGGACGGTTTGACATCAGTAGATGCAGGCTGAGTTGGTCCTGTCATTTGGCTGATTTGATCCATGCTTACATTGATGGAAGGTGCTGTCGTATTCCAATAAATTCCTCCGCCAAAACCATTAAAATGAGCAATAGGCGGAAAAGCAGGGATAGGAAGACCCGGACTGACTCTTGCCATGCCGTCAAAATACCACCAACCATAATACTTATTAGTGCCATATCGGCCATCTTCAGGTTTGCCATAACTACCAAAGCCGGCTTTCAAACTCATGGCAAAAAATCCCAAACCAAAATTGACATCTCCGGTAAAGCCTTTACTGCCATCCAGATTCTGAATAAAACATATCTCGCCACTGGCCATAAATGGATCGATACCAATGTTGGATCCCGGATCACTACCGCCCAATCTACCACATTCCAATTTGAGCCGTTTTATATTAAATCTATCTATACCCTGTGCATTTGTAGAGATACGACTGATAAGGTTGAGCCTTGTCCCCATCATGATAGAGAGTGGTTCGGCTGAAAGGTTAAGATCCAGATCAAAGTCCAGACTAATGTCTTTTCCACTAAATCCAATTTCTATGTCATTAATGCTGATGGGAAATCCGTCAATATTTTCTTGCATGGCATAGTCTTCACTCGGTAGGCCAATGGTCAACAGGTCGTGCATATCAGACACATCATATTCATAACCTTCGAAGCCTTCAAATTCAAATATTGGGCCTGAATAAAGGTCACCACATGTAGCATCCTGAATTTCTATTCCAAATCCAAAAGCAGTACCCGTGCCATCTGCCACCATATCCGGCGTAACAAAACCCTGAGTAGAATTATAATTCAGCTGAAAATCAGCCAATCGAATCTGAAACCCGGGTATAACATCCGGCAGCTCAATTTCAGCAGGTAGATTTTCAATCACATCCATGACCATTTGCCCTTTGAGAAAGGTAGAAATGGAGGAATGGTCAGGATCGAGCGTGAATGTTACGTAAGAATTTGGACAAAGAGCAGCTTTTGCAACGCTAATAGGAACACTAATTAATGTATCCGGCATAGCAACTGCGTAGAATCTAAAGTCATCATCCTCATTTTTATCCAAAATGGCTTTGTATTTAATATAATCTATGTCGCCGGTGATAGGGGGATTGACTTTGCCGAGCATTTGTCCATTAATAAAAGTGTTCTGAACGATGTGCAATTTGAAGGTATCAATAGAAAAACCCCATCCTTCAAAATTTCCATCACCAACTGACAATAAACCAATGATACCGGCATCCATGGTGATATCAGGATCGAGAATGACATTGCTAAAAAAGGCTCCTTGTCGTGGACCTTTTGAAAATTGTTTTGGAGCAAATAATTGAATGTTTGAAAAATGAAATCCACGCCACGTATTTATTAATTGGACATCACCACCTCCGATCGAAGAAAGATCATATTCCGGAGGAAAAACAATATTATCCGGATTTTCAAGGTCTGACATGTCCATAATTCCATTTTCTGGTGCGAAGGTCCAACCCTCCAGTCCTTTGATCTGAAAAGGGTCCATCGACAGCCCCAACATGAGATGGGTGCCTTGTTGGTCACCTTCTCCGTTGTAAGCATATGGACTAGTGGTAGGATCATCTCTGAAATCAAGCGTCATTTCGAAATAAGCTTTGGCCTTACCGGCACCGATATTTCCATTCTTATCGGGAACGATCGTCGAACGAGGGAAATTGACTTCTCCGCGAAGGGCAACTGTTCTGATGCCATCACAATTAACTTCCAGGAAGCAATAGTTTTGTTTGATCAATTCCTCGTCACCCATACCTCCGTAAGTCTTAACCACAAGATTGCCAAAACCAATACTCTGAGTTTCGAAGGCCTGATGCAGTATGTACTCACCGCCGATGCCATCAGGAGTAAGACACATATCATTGCCTGCTACGCTGATCCACAGGTCTTCCGCAAGAGATTGCATGTCCACCACAGAGAGCATGGCCATATTTGCCCTATCCGGTTCAAAATTCATATCTATGATGCCTAAGGTGAATTGCCTGCCCTGGATAGTTTGATTTATACCTAATGGAAGTCCAGATGGCTGCCCAGCTATTAAATTGGCGACATTTCTGGCCGTGGATATATCATCAGAAATAGCAGCGATGGTGGCAGAAGGGCACTCAGAATTTCCAACGAAAAGAGTATTATAGATATCTCCCAGATCATAGGCGTTATTGCTTTCATCTATACCTTTGGCATTTCCGGACCAGACTCTACCCTGGCTATTTACCTTAATATTGTTAAATTGAACTGCCACTTTAAGATCATCTAACCATGGTATTTTAATAGTTGCTGTACCTTCATACTCATTAGATACTGTTGAATTCGCCTGGATGTCTTCCATTGTAAAATACCCGATCTTCCACTCAGCAAAGGATGTAGCATCTCCGGCGTTAGTCTTTGGAATCCGAGCCGTATAATTACAATTTTGGTAACAGTCGCTGCCATTTTCTTCCTCTTCCTCCACATCATTGGGATTAAATCCAAACCAAAAGGTGCGTATTTCTGAATAGCCATTATTTGCAAATTGTACTTCCCCAAATGGATCAATTGCCTTAATACGGATGCCATAATGGTGCCCCTCTTCTAATTCTATTGCAGCTCCATCATCATTATAGATATAAAGTTCTTCCTCATTTTCAACTTCAAGCACTGGTTGTGCACTTCCGTCTAGAAATAACAAATCCAGGTCTGCATCAGGGTATTCAGTAAGGTCGATCATTTTGATCTCATATTCCAATTGGGCTCTTTTGGTTGGGTCAGAAATATTTGCGTTATATTGAATTGGAAATACCTGATTTTCAACAACCTCTTCTTCATAAGGAGCAATGAATGTGATTTGATCACCATAATAAATAGAAAATGGGGCAGAACATCCAATGGATAAGGGCGTAAATTCAGAATTATAATCATATGCATTGATACACCATACATATTCTCCCTCGGGCAGCATACCATTAAGATTGAGATCCTGAGGCGGAATACCCTCAATAATAAAGTCTCCAAAGGATGCATCCTTGTACAAATTACCAATTTGATCACCAGAGAGATTTACTACTGCATTAGGTGCGATAATGACAGGGATATCGGATTTAAATTGATCCAATGTTTTAATTAAAACGCCATTGTAAGTTCCCTTTAATTCCCCAAGAAAGAAGACAGTTTGTTCTACATCTGTATGGTTAATTACTGTGATACTGTAATTCTGAGGATCATTAAAATATGCTGAAAATTCACGTGGATAGGGCGGAAAAAAATTGATAATTACCTCGAGAGGTCGCTGACTTAAAAGAGCGCTACAAAAGAATGTAGATATAATAATAAGTATGCTAAATTTATTCTTTTTCATTCTTATTATATTTAAAATCTGTGATTATAACGCAATACGGATCTGACCTCTCTGAAAGATCTATTGACTGTGCTGTTTTGGATTCGAAAGGTGTTGTTGAGGGCAAGTGAACTTTTGCGTCCTACTTTGAAGACGGTATTGAGTGCAAAATTGGAAGACCAGCCATCATTGAGGCCATCGTATTTATTGGTGAATAAATTGGTTCCCAAACTTAAAGAAAGTCTTTTGTCAAAGAATTTTTTGTTGATTTTAATACCACCACCATAGCGAACCTGGGAGATGCCCCGATAATTATATTGATTATAATTAATTGATGGAAAAAGAGACAAGTCATTTTCTTCAAAAGTATAACCATGTGCAAGGCCTGCACTGAAGATGTTTACATCACCTATTTGTTCGAATTCGCTTTGATCCCTTACTGTATTATAATTAATGAATAAATTAAATGTGAGTTGGCGACTGTCCTTTTTAATTAAATAATTAGTGTAAAGGCCATAATTATTGGAGGAAGAAACGAAACGTAAGGTGTCATTTAGTTGTAGAATTTCATTTACTGATTCGGTCTGGAAATTGGAGTATTGAAGGCTTGTCTGGAGTTTTTCAGAAAAATTAATGTTTGCATTTAAATTACCAATAATTCTATCAGTGGTATTGGTTCTTAATTTAGTAAGATTGTTATGTTCGATGCCCAATTGGCCGTCCAATCTTACCTTTCTTTTCCAGAATTGAGTGCCGAGAATGAAGGTATATTGCTCCAGATCATTCTGAAAATAATTTGTGGCAAGAGTAGCATAAAAAGGGTCAACTCTTCTGTATTTAAAACCAATTTTATGTCCCTTAAATCTAAAATTGGCTCCTCCGTCTCCGGCTAAAGTGATTCGGCTGGAAGTATTAGCTTGAAAAATTCCTTTGATAAAGGAAGGAACTTCAGATCCATATGTAATAAGTAGGGAGTCATTCCGATCTGCAGTAAAAGCGCTAACACCTGTATTTGCATAAATATCTAACCTTTTAAATAATGTAATAGCACCATTGAGGCCTATACAGATATTTTCTTTCGGCGTTAAAACTTGATAGCCATATGTCTGGGTATAATTATCCGGATACTCGAAACTTTCGGGATCATCTTCGATCTTAACAGCCATTAATTCCAGCTTATTTTTTGCTTTTCTTAACCCAACTTTAATTCCTTTTAATTTACGGTCGTAAGAAGGGACCAATGATGAACCATAGACCAATGTATCTCTTATGGCTAAAGGATTTCTGATCTTGCCGGCCATAGCTCCAAAATAAAATATACCAGGAGTCAATTCAATTCCGATTCCATAGAAGGGCCGACCGGAATAAGTATAAGGTGAAAAATTTAGATTACTCCAACCGAGGTGCAATTTTATCCATTTATAAGTAGGTGTAATTCCAAATCTATTGAAGGTATAATCATAGCTGAACTGTGCATCTCTATAACTGGCTGAAACAGGGAGGCTAAAATCTTTGTAAGAAAAAACTACATAACCATTCACGTTGTAAGAATAGGGACTTCTTCTTTCAGGAATTCCTGATACATCATACAATTCCCCTCCGGCACTGAAGCCACCGGAAATCTTAAAATCTTTTTTATCCTGAGAGTAAGTATCCAGGAGGCAAAAAATGATCAGGTTAATTGTAAAAAGATACTTCAATGGTATTGTCGAATTTATGCTAAATATAAATATGGAAATTCCTTTAAATTCTTACTTCACACAAAACCAAGACTCGTTAAAAATGTATGAAATCATGGATGTCATAATAATTGGAAAAATGGCTACTTCTTTTATAGATTAATTGTTAATTGATTTTGTTGTTTGAAGTTTGTTGTTAGTTCAAATGTGATAATAATAGGATGGTCAAATCTATTTTTGAAGGAAAAAAATTTAAAAAAAGTTGATACTTTATCGTAATATTGCAATATTACTTCAACCAAATTTTTAACTTTAAAATCATACCAATGGGAGCAAGCAAAACTTCACATTACCCTGACAGGCATAACGAAATGGCAGTCATTGCAAAAGCCTTAGGCCATCCGGCTAGAATCACCATCATAGAATATTTATTAGACACAGTGGATTGCAATTGCAAAGAGATAGTAGATTTATTGCCACTTACTCAGCCGACGGTTTCTCAACATTTATCTGAATTGAGGAGTGCCGGGTTGATATTCGGTGAAATAGAAGGAAATGAGATCTATTATCGTGTCGATAGCACTAGAATCGAAAGATTGAGAAAGTTTCTGGGGATGATTGGCTTGAATTAGACTAGTAAATGAGGTTAAAGAGACCAAGTTTTTAGGTTTAGGTTATGGGGCAAGTTTATGATTGTAATATTGCAATATTACGATTAAGCTTAGTCCCACAAGCTTTTCAGAGTAAATACCGCTTTCGAATAAAGTATAAAAAGCATAAATGCTATAGAATAAACTTGCATTTTGGTCTCTAATGTAATATTGCAATATTACGATGAAGCTTAGTGTCCCGTGATTTTATAGATCTTAACTGGCAAATTAAGAATCTGATACCTTGGTAATTCATTTTCATTGCACCTCTCATGTAATATTGCAATATTACGATGAAGCCTAGTCCCACGTAGCTTTCAACTGATTGTCTCTCAGATGACCTAATTAATCATTGTTGTTAATAAATCCTGGTATTTCAGTTGAATTATTTCTCCAATGTAATATTGCAATATTACGATGAAGCATAGTGTCCCGTGACTTTTAACAGATCTACCTATAGATCTTAACTGCCAAATTAAGAATCTGATACCTTGGTAATTCATTTTCATTGCACCTCCAATGTAATATTGCAATATTACGATGAAGCATAGTCCCACGTTACTTCCAGC
>ERZ724516.613-NODE-613-length-21957-cov-13.721715_pt1 | contig 21957 bp, 17 predicted proteins | sample MGYA00376049_ERZ724516 | MGnify/ENA primary metagenome ERZ724516 (study PRJEB28724, sample SAMN07190886) | activated sludge metagenome | isolation source: activated sludge of sewage treatment plant in Hong Hong | place: USA: Christiansburg, Virginia | collected... | reverse complement strand
AAGAAATTTTAGAATACTGTATTCAAGCTGCAAGTGGCGAAGTAATTCCTAAAGCAGTTTTACTTAATCAAGATGATTTTATTCCATGGAAACGTGGAGTTAGTTTGTAAATTGTTGAATAATGTTATAGTGTAGAAGAGTGCGACGCAACTGATGTTGCACAAAGAACTTAAGTTGATAACAAAAAACCTAAACCCGATAAAACATTCATGTTTTATCATCATTATAAAGACAGCGTTATGAAAAAGTTTCTTGATGAAAATTTTCTGTTAACAAATAAAACAGCAGAAAAATTATATCATGAGTATGCCAAAGACATGCCAATCATAGATTATCATTGTCACTTACCTCAACAACAAATTGCAGAGGATAAGAACTTTGAAAACCTATCTCAAATTTGGTTGTATGGCGATCATTATAAATGGAGAGCAATGCGTACCAATGGCATTGACGAACGTTATTGTACTGGAGATGCAACAGATTACGAAAAATTTCAGCAATGGGCTGCAACTGTGCCTTATACTTTGCGTAATCCTTTATACCATTGGACTCATTTAGAATTGCAACGCTATTTTGGAATTACTGAATTATTAGATAGTAGCAGTGCAAGACGAATTTATGATGAGTGTAGTGAGAAACTTCGTTCACCAGAGTACAGCGTTAAAAACTTACTTCGAAAAATGAATGTTGTAACTGTATGTACTACAGATGATCCTACAGATAACTTAGAATTTCATAGTCAACTAAAAGATGATGGTTTTGAAATTCCAATTTTGCCAGCATTTAGACCCGATAAAGCAATGGATGTTATTGACCCTATTAAGTTTAATGATTATATAAAAAAAATAGAGTCGGCAAGCAATATTTCAATTTCATCTTTTGAAGATTTTTTATATGCTCTACAAAATCGTCACGATTTTTTTGCATCTATTGGTTGTGGAGTGAGTGATCATGGGTTAGAAGAAATTTATGCCGAAGATTTTACTGGAAGTGAAATTGAAGTCATATTCAATAAAATACATCAAGGAAAAGGATTGAATGATATTGAACAACGTAAATTTAAGAGTGCTATGTTATTGCACTTTGCTGAGTGGGATTGGGAAAAAGGATGGGTACAACAATTTCATTTAGGAGCTTTACGTAACAATAATTTACGAATGATGAGAACTTTAGGAGCTGATACTGGATGGGACTCAATTGGTGACTTTTCTCAAGGTAAAAATCTTTCAAAATTCTTAGGGAAGTTAGATGATGAAGATAAATTGGCGAAAACCATTTTGTACAATTTAAATCCTGCCGATAATGAATTAATGGCAACCATGATTGGAAATTTTAACGATGGTAGCAGTGCTGGAAAAATTCAGTGGGGTAGTGGTTGGTGGTTTTTAGACCAGAAAGATGGTATGTTAAAACAAATGAATGCTTTAAGTAATATGGGACTTCTAAGTAAATTTGTTGGTATGTTAACAGATAGTAGAAGTTTCATGTCGTTTCCAAGACATGAATATTTTAGACGCTTAATTTGTAATTTATTTGGAGAAGAAATTGAAAAAGGAGAATTGCCAAATGATATTGTTTGGGTAGGAAAAATTATTAAAGACATTTGTTTTTATAATGCACAACAATACTTTGGATTACAAACACAAACAGATAAAATTATCAAGCCAAGTCAGTTTAAAGTGGCTTAAATTGATTAAAATAAAATGCTACTTACAAATTGTAAGTAGCATTTTTATTATTTTTATAACTAATATTGCTTTAAATTATATGAAATAATATACCATATTGGTATTTTTCCTTATTTTTAATCCAAATTTAGAAAAGAAATTTACGCAAGTATGAAAGCTATTTTACGAAACATTTTAATTGTATCTACACTTTTCACAGTATCAGCTAATGCTCAACGTGTTAGAATTTCAGCTGCAGCAGGTGGAAGTGCCTATTATGGTGATTTAATTGCTGGTTCGCCACTTTTAAAACAAGTTTCTGGAGCAGTAACTTTAGGCGGTAGTTATGATTTGTCCAATCAACTCAGATTAAGAGCTAGCTTGAGTGGTTTAGGTGTTCAGGGAGATGATAAAGATAATCCTGATCAAAAATTTAAAAATAGAAACTTAAATTTTAAAAGCTTTATTTGGGAGTTAAATGTTGCTGCAGAATATGATTTTTTAAACAATGTAGAAGAATATTCATTTACTCCTTATGTATTTTTTGGTCCAGGTATCTTTGGTTTTAATCCAACAACAACAGATCGTTTCGGAGAAAAACAAAAACTAAGAGATTGGGGAACAGAGGGACAAGGTTTAGCTGCTTACCCAGATAGAAAACCATATGCTTTAACACAATTTAATTTAGGTTTTGGTGCAGGTATTAGAATAGATTTAAGTGAAGCTTTACAAGTAGGTACTGAGTTGTTTATTAGAAAAACTTTTACAGATTACTTGGATGATGTAAGTACAAATGGATATGTTGATCCAGCTCTTTTTACTTCTCAAGGAAATGCTTTTTCACAATACTTAGCATTTCGAGGTGATGAGGTTGGAGCTACATTTTCAAAGACCATACCTAGAGGTAATCCTAATAGAAGCGATTTATACTATAGTTTTCAAATAAAGTTTACTTACAAATTATTAAATGTTGAGTGGGGTGGTCCAACTGGTTTCTTTGGAGGAGGTGGTGGAGGTTTCGGTGCAAGAAACAAAATGAGAAATCCTAGATCAGTACTATAATTTTTTGAAATTATTGTTATAAGAAAAGCAGTCCTTCAAACGGCTGCTTTTTTGTTTCTTTCAATTATTCAATTTGCGATTTGCGAAGTATAGCTATTTTGTGAAATCGTCTTTTCAATAAAATTGGCTTATTTTGTAATAATTTATTAAATATGGAAGTTAAGAGTAGCCATTTATCGTACAAAAGCACAGGATATTTTTCAAAAATTGTAATTGATTATTTGGATAGAGATGAAAAATTAAAGCCATTTTATCAACACAATAATTCCAGAGAAGGTATTCAATCAGCCATTGAGTTTAGACAGAAATTTAATACTAATAGAAAGATTTTGGTTAAGCAATTGCAAAAACAATATGAGGGCTTACCACTAAATGAACTACAACAACAAAACTTAACCTCGTTGCTAGATGAAAATACTTTTACTATAACAACTGCACACCAGCCCAATATTTTTACAGGTCCACTTTATTTTATTTATAAAATAATGCATTCAATTAAGCTTGCAAATCAATTAAAAATAGATTTACCGGCATACAATTTTGTTCCATTTTATTATATGGGTAGCGAAGATGCTGATTTGGAAGAAATTGGTACTTTAACGGTAGGTGGAGAAAAATTGGTTTGGCAAACCAATCAAACTGGTGCCGTTGGAAGAATGAAAGTTGACGAAAGTTTACTCAAATTAATTGATAGAATTCATGGACAAGTTGGTGTAAATGAATTTGGGGTAGAGCTTACACAAATTTTTAAAGCTGTTTATACCTTGGGCAAATCAATTCAACAAGCAAGCTTAGAATTGGTAAATATTTTATTCCAACAGTTTGGTTTATTGGTTCTTATGCCAGATAATTCAATTTTAAAAGCGGAATTTAATAAAATTATTAGCAAAGAAATTGAATCTAAATTTTCAAATAAAATATTGCAACATTCTATAAATCAATTAGGTAAGCATTATAAAGTACAAACACTAGGTAGAGAAATAAACCTGTTTTATCTATACGAAAACCATAGAGAACGCATAGAGCAAGAAGGTGATTTTTATTTAGTTAAAAAACTAAATAAATCATTCCAATTAATTGAAATTCAAGAAGAAATAAAAAATTATCCTGAACGATTTAGTGCCAATGTTATACTAAGAGGTGTATTTCAAGAAACAATCTTACCAAATATTGCTTTTATTGGTGGAGGGGGAGAATTGGCCTATTGGCTAGAACTGAAGGAAATTTTTAAAGCTGCCAATGTTCCTTATCCTGCTTTAGTGTTAAGAAACTCTTTTTTATTGATTTCAAAAAAGCAACAGCAGATTATTTCAAATCATGGAATTGAACTTACTCAGCTTTTCCTGAAGGAATTTGATTTGATCCAACTGAAAATTTTGGCTGCATCTAGCAATCAATTGAACATATCAGATGAAATTGATCAAATAAGCAGGTTGTATACTCAAATTGAACATTTAGCAACTCTAGTAGATGGTTCATTATCAAACCATATACAAGCATTAAAAACTAAAGCTCTAAATAAATTGGCTTGTGTTGAAAAGAAGATGATACGTTCTGAAAAAAGAAATTTCAGCTTATTAAGCTCTCAAATACATCAATTAAAACAAGCATTGTTTCCGAATGAAAGTCTACAAGAAAGGGTAGAAAACTTCTCGTTATTCTATTCTAAGCATGGAAAGGATTGGTTGAACACAATTTATCAATCATCTTTAGCACTAGAGCAGCAATTTACAGTTGTGTATGAGTAATTAAATTTTCAAGAAGTAAGAAGTGGTATTAAATTACAAGCAAGCAACTTAACATAATGTTAATTATAGGATAAATATTAACCATAATATTGAAAACCAATAACTTATCATTCCAATAAACTATATGAAACTTTCGTTTACCAAGATATATAAAATTTAAAAGATAAATTAAAGTAAAAATTTGCTAAACTTTATTAACAGTTTATTTTTCAACCTATAATAAGTTATGTTTGCCAAACTAAAATTCCCGCATTAAATTTTTGTGTTTCATGAGAAAAATCTTTGTTTCATTTTTTCTATTAGCTGCAATTGTTATCATTTTTAATTCATGCACCCAAACTACTTATACAAACGACAACGTTGTACCAACTAGCATGAAAATTTCTTTAAGTAAAACAACCATTATTGCCGACGGTATTGATAAATCTGAAGTAACCGTAAAAGATCAATCTGGCAACGATATCAGTTTAACTTCAATTATTGTAGTAAACGATATTGCAATAAATGGCACTGCAATTACACTTGAAGCTAGTCAACAAGGTACATTTAAAGTGTTTGCTACAAAATTTGGTGTAATCAGCGATACATTAACCATTTCTACAACAGCACCACCAGTTGCAAAATATTCAACTAAAGTTTTGGCTGAAGATTATACAGGTTCATGGTGTGGTTGGTGTCCAAGAGTTGCTTATAAAATGAACAATTTTGTACAAAACAACAGTAAAATAATTCCTATTCGTTTTCACAATAACGATGCATTAAGCTCACCTTCAGTTGATTCTGCTTTAAGAGCAGCCTCTGGCATTACAGCTGTTCCAAACGTAATGATCAATCGTTTAACCACTTTAAAAGAAAATGGCGATGTGAATAGTCTAGCAGATAGTGTTGGATTTAGACCTTATTTACAAAAACGTGCTGTTTTGGGATTGGCTTTAAATTCGACAATTTCTGGCAACACTTTAAATGTTTCAACCAAAGTTGGTTTTGATGCAACCATTAGCGATAGTTTAAAATTAGTAGTTGTGTTGGTTGAGGATGGTCTTATCTTACCTCAAACCAATTATTATAGCAACAATTCAAGTTATCCAGCAACGCCATTCTTTAGTTCTGGCAATCCAATAACAAACTTTGTACATCACTCAGTATTTAGACAATCACCAACTACTGTTTTTGGAATCACTATTCCGTCAACAGCACAAGTTAAAAATGGTGAATATACAAGCACATTTACATTCAATATTACTGGTTATACAGCAAATAACTTAAAAGTTGTTGCATTTGTACAGTATGCTGGTAGTCAAGTAAAATCTGGTGTATTAAATGCACAATTAGTTGCAGCAGGTTCAAATCAAGCTTACGATTAAAGTATAAAACACAACAATATTTTAAAATCCCTTACTCAAATTTGCAGCAAGGGATTTTTTATTACCTCCAACGCTTCTCTCCTCTTATATTTGTTTTATGAAGCCTATCAGTTTCATTATTATTACATACAATCGTGCAAACGATACGTTAGAACTGCTACAAAACATCAGTTCATTAAATAGTGCAGCAACCTTATTGCAAGATGTAATTTTAGTAAACAATGCTTCAACTGACGATTATTCTGAAGTAAAAAATTATATTGAAAAAACTACCTCCCTTCCATTTCAATACATTGATGCTCCCTCGAATTTAGGTGTTACTAAAGGTAGAAATTTTGCATTGCAATTTGCCAAAGGCGAAATTTGCATTTTTTTAGATGACGATGCTGTGCTGCAAAATAAAGATGCTTTAGAAAATACACTTCAAAGTTTTAAAAATCCAGGTTATAAGAATAGAGAAATTGCTATTGTTTCATTTAAAGTTTTGTATTATCAAAATTTAGAAATGCAGGTAAATGCTTTACCACACAAACAGTTTGATTCATACAAAAACAAATCAACATTTTTTACCTATTATTTTGCTGGCGGAGCCCATGCCATTAAAAGAAAAGTATTAGATGAAGTGGGCAACTTGCCAGAAGAATTTTTTTATGGAATGGAAGAATACGATTTAAGCTACCGAGTTATCAATAAAGGTTATTGCATTAAATACGATGACGCAATTGTAATGCTTCATAAAGAAAGTCCACTTGGCAGAAAACCCAAACATGAAAAATTACAAATGATGTGGGTTAATAAAACCAAAGTTGCTTACAGATATTTACCCATTGGTTATTTTGTAACAACAGCTATAATGTGGAGTATTCAATTTTTAAAAGAAACCAATTTTAATTTGAAAGGTTTTTTGAATGGTTGGAAAGCTATTTTCTCAATTGTTTGTAACGAAAAAAGAACACCACTTAAAAAAAGCTCCTTAGCATATTTACAAAGTGTAAAAGCTAGACTTTGGTATTAGCTACGAACTATTTATTTTATAATTCAGACAAATAATCTAAAAATAATTTCAGCCCTTTTTTCTTTTCTTCATCTAATAGGTAGCTAATATTTTGGGTATAATATTTTTTTAGATCGTACAACGAAAACGGATTTTCTGCTACAACTTCATCAATATGTTGTAAACCAAAAGCATTGGCTGCATTAAATTCATCTACAAAATCTTTAGGTAAAACTTTGTTGCTTACCCAAGCAGCAAATACAAATGGTAAGCCTGTAAAAGCAATCCACTCTTCGGCCAAATCGTACACAAAAAGCGATATTTTTTGTTGCTCTAAAGCTCTATCGCCAATTACAACACCTGCAGTTGTACCTTTAATTTCATTTCTAAAATCAGCTCCTGCATCTAGAAAAATCACTTCCTTTTTCCAATAATTTTTTAGTAAAATTTTACATAAGTTAACCGATGTTTTACTTTGATAATCAAGCAGTACAGTTTCTATCTTATCCAATTCAACCTCGCTAAATAAACAAACACTTGTAACAGGTTCGGTTGCACCAATACAATAATTGCTTACAATATATGCTTCTTGTAATTTAGGAATAATTGCCACAGGTACTAAACCAATATCAATTTGATTGTTTAATAATTGTGTTGCAATATTTGATGGATAATCTTCAATCAATTCAATTTTTTCCATTAAACCACTTCGTTTAATTCCGTATAAAAGTGGCTTTGTATTTTTATAGCTAACGGCTCCAACTTTAATCTTCTTCAATTCATTTACATTTGCAGCAAAGAAAACATTTTTTAGTGTAATGGGCAGCAGATTAACTATTTTGTTGCAGTTACATTGTTTATAAATCCTGTTTTGTAAGGTTTATTATTCAACCCAATATTTCAATTCATTGTATGGAACTAACATCACTCACTGCAATTTCTCCAATTGACGGACGTTACAGAAAACAAGTAGCACATTTAGATCAATTCTTTTCTGAATTTGGATTAATAAAATACAGAGTTATTGTTGAGGTAGATTATTTTTTGTTTTTAGCAGAAAAAAAGTTTTTCAAACTAACTACAACTGTAAAAAATGAGTTGGAAAATGTAAAAAATAATTTTACAGTTGAAGATGCATTGCACATAAAACAAATTGAAGCTACTACCAATCATGATGTGAAAGCGGTTGAATATTTTTTAAAAGAACAATTAGAAAAAATTGGAGCAAGCCATTTAAAAGAGTGGATTCATTTTGGATTAACCAGTCAAGATATCAACAATACAGCCATTCCATTGAGTTGGAAAGATTGTATGGAACATGAATATTTACCAGCCATTGTTAATACTCACAATAGTTTACAAGATTTGGCAAGTTCTTGGAAAAATATACCCATGTTGGCTCGTACACATGGACAGCCAGCCTCTCCTACTGTTTTAGGTAAAGAAATTAAGGTATTTACAGAAAGAATTTTTGGTCAAATTAAATTATTTACTGCTGTTCCTTATGCTGCAAAATTTGGAGGTGCAACTGGCAATTTTAATGCACACCATATTGCTTTTCCAACAAAAAATTGGGTTGAATTTGGAAACGAATTTGTAAACAATGTTTTGGGTTTAGAGAGAATGCAGTTTACTACACAAATTGAGCATTACGATAATTTGGCAGCACAATTAGATGCCATGAAAAGAATTAATACCATCTTAATTGATTTGTGTAGAGACATGTGGACTTATATAAGTATGGATTATTTTAAGCAGAAAACTAAAAAAGGAGAAGTTGGGAGTAGTGCAATGCCACACAAAGTAAATCCTATTGATTTTGAAAATGCTGAAGGGAATTTAGGAATTGCAAATGCAGTTTTGGAACATTTATCTGCCAAATTACCCATTAGTCGTTTACAAAGAGATTTAACTGATAGTACTGTATTAAGAAATTTAGGAGTGCCAGTTGCACATACTATTTTAGCCATGAAATCTTTGGAAAAAGGATTGCAGAAATTGGTATTGAACGAAACAAAAATTAAAGAAGATTTAGACAACAATTGGGCAGTTGTTGCAGAAGCCATTCAAACAATTTTAAGAAGAGAAAATTATCCCAATCCTTATGAAGCTTTAAAAGATTTAACAAGGGGCAATAACAAAATTGATAAAACTACCATTCATCAATTTATCAATGGTCTAAAAATAAATGCAACTTTAAAAAAGGAATTGAAAGCAATTACACCGAGTAATTATATTGGTGTAAATCCAGCATATTAGTTTCTAATATCCAAGTGTTTCGAGAGTAAATCGCTTGGCGAAACCCCATATTCTTTTTTAAATGCTGCAGCAAAATGACTTAAATTGCTGTAACCAATTAATAAACCAACTTCTTTTGAGGTGCAATTTCCATCTAGCAATAAAGATTTGGCTTTAGCCATTCTATTTTTTTGGTAATATTCATAAATAGGAGCACCATATAAATTTCTAAATTCACTCTTTAATTTTGTAGCACTCATGGCACAAATTTTAGATAGTTTTTCTATTGTAGGTGGAGCCAATGCATAATCTTGTAACAATATGTTTTCAACTTGCATTAACCTTTCTAACTCACTACTATTCAACTTATTTTTAGAAGAAAGGATATTGGCTTTTAGTCTTTTTTGAATGAATTTTTCGAACAATAATAAAATTCTATTTTGAATAAAATTCAGCTTTAATGGATGCATTATTTGAGGTACAATCAAATCATCTAAAATGGTTCTGTATTGAGCATCTATAATTTTTGGGAGTTCTGTTGACAAATAGTCCATAATATCTTTAGTAAAAAGCAGTTCAATGGATTCGCTATTAATTAGTTGTGCCAATTGCTTTAAGGAAAAGTAAATTTTTACACTTTTTACTCTTGTAAAAGCTGGTATACTAAAATGTAATGGGTTGGAAGTTTGGTGCAATACAGCAAACGATTGAAACAATATTTCTTTATGAACTCCACCTTTTTTATTGGTAGTATACAATTCGCTGAATTCTAGAGAAAAAAATTGATCTGTTAAAGCAGGTTTATTAAATATGATTTCTTGTGATAATTTTGCATCTGAAACCAAAATACTCATGCCAGATGGCAAAGTTTCAGCCCAAAACCATCCTTCTCCAAATATTGGTGGAAGTAATATGGTTGACTCTTTAATAGAACATTTTAACGATTGAGCAATCTGTTCTAATAGAGTTGAATAATTAGATGTATTGAAGTTGAGTTCTATCATAAGTCCCAAGAATTAAAACGTTGTATTAAGTTTTATTTATTGGTTAAAATATCACTTGGTAATTGATCGAACGACTTTTTGAAAGCTTTTGCAAAATTGCTAAGGTTGCTAAAGCCTACATCAATACCAACTTCTCTAACATTGTATTTTTGAGACAATAACATAGCTTTTGCTTTATTCATTCTATGTTTTTGAAAATATTGATAAATAGGCAACCCGTAAACATCTCTAAAACTTGTTTTAAGTTTGGAAGGGCTCATTGCAGCCATTCGTGCCAATTTTGGTATGCCTGGCGGAACTACAGAAAAATCTTTTAGCAATTCTCCCTCAACTAGCATTAACCTTTGTAAATCATCGTTAGATACTTTCATATCAAAACTAGAATCGCTCATTTTTTTATAAATCCTAGTAAAAAAGCGTTCCATTAAAAGCATAATTCTATTTTGAATAATTAGCAATTCAAAAATTTGATCTTCATTGCTATTCATGGCTTCTGCCATAATTCTTTTATATTCTGTGTCTAAAGCTTCATAATTAAAAGAACTAGTTTTTAAACTTAAATATTTTTTTAAAATGTCGCCTACCCTTTCAATACCTAAAAAACTATCTAACCATTCTCTACTAAAAACAATGTTGATGCCTTTAATTCGAATATTTTTTGGTGTAAAAAATAACCAATCAAATTTAGTACTCATTAAAAAAACAGCACTCTTTGCAGTGTTTTGTGTACTTGTATCTTGTTGTTCTACATTTTTAATATCGGCCTCATCAAAACGTAATGTAAAAAAATCTTCTTTTACTTTTTTTCGTTGTAGTAAAATATCTTCCTTTAAAGTATAGTCAGATATAATAGCTTGTAATCCGTTAGGCAATTTTACCAAACGCATGTAACCTTCGCCAAGTTCTTTGGTAAAAACCATTTTCCCATCTTTAATTTTACAATTAAACGTTTTGGCAAAATGTTTTAATAAATCGTTATAGTTGGTGTGATTGTATTCTATTTTATGCAATGCAAAAGAGTTTGATAAATTTTATAAATATCTTAATGGATTCCTTTTAGCATTGTATATATATTTTTTAATGTTTAGCCAAAAAGCTAAAATCATATATACCAAAACTGGCGACCCCATTGTTAGGAATGAAATATAGATAAACCACATTCTAATACGAGATGAGGCAATACCTAATTTTTCTCCAATAGCCGAGCACACACCAAAGGCATGCATCTCTAAAAATGCTCTGATTTTGTTCATACAACTTAATTTTACTATTTATGGGGGCTATTTAATATGCAATTTATAGAAATAGATTCAGAATTTTAAAAACACATTTTATCAGACTTTTCTTTTACTGTAAATTCGCACCAATTTATAAAATTTTTGTACTAAAAAAGTGCTGTTTTATAAATAAATTACAATTTTCCAATCTTACACCAAAAATTAAAATTATGGCTTTCGACATTGAAATGATTAAAAAAGTGTATGCAGAAATGCCTGCAAAAGTTGATGCAGCTAGAACTGCTTTAGGCAGGTCGTTAACTTTATCGGAGAAAATTTTATTTGCACATTTACATACCGATATGAAGTTTGAAAACTTTGGTCGAGGAAAATCTTATGTAGATTTTGCACCAGATAGAGTTGCAATGCAAGATGCAACGGCACAAATGGCTTTGTTACAATTTATGCAAGCTGGTAGGCCTAAAGTTGCAGTACCAAGTACAGTGCATTGCGATCATTTAATTATGGCTAAAGATGAAGCCAAAAAAGATTTGAAAGTTGCAACGCAGGAAAGTAAAGAAGTGTTCGATTTTTTAGCTTCCGTAAGCAATAAATATGGTATTGGGTTTTGGAAACCTGGTGCAGGAATTATTCACCAAGTAGTTTTAGAAAATTATGCTTTTCCTGGTGGAATGATGATTGGTACAGACTCTCACACAGTGAATGCTGGTGGATTGGGAATGTTGGCAATTGGTGTTGGTGGTGCCGATGCATGCGATGTTATGGCAGGATTGGCTTGGGAATTGAAATGGCCTAAATTAATTGGTATAAAACTTAATGGAAAATTGAGTGGCTGGACTGCCCCTAAAGATGTTATTTTAAAAGTTGCTGGTATTTTAACTGTAAAAGGTGGTACAGGTGCAATTGTAGAATATTTTGGCGAAGGTGCTACAAGTATGAGCTGTACTGGTAAAGGTACCATTTGTAATATGGGTGCTGAGATTGGTGCAACCACTTCAACTTTTGGTTATGATGAAAGTATGGAACGTTATTTAAAAGCTACAGGCAGAGCTGAAATTGCTGAAATGGCCAATCAAATTAAACAACATTTAACTGCTGATGCAGAAGTGTATGCAAATCCAGAAAAGTATTTTGATGAAGTAATTGAAATCAATTTAAGCGAATTAGAACCACATTTAAATGGACCATTTACTCCAGATTTAGCTACTCCAATTTCTAAAATGAAAGAAGCTGCAGCTGAAAACAATTGGCCAACAAAAATTGAAGTAGGTTTAATTGGAAGTTGTACTAATTCATCTTACGAAGATATTAGTAGAGCTGTAAGTTTAGCTAAACAAGTTTCGGAGAAAGGGTTAAAAATAAAATCTGAATACACAATTACTCCAGGTTCTGAACAAGTTCGATATACAATTGAAAGAGACGGATTTTTAGATACATTCGATAAAATGGGTGCTACTGTTTTTGCAAATGCTTGTGGTCCTTGTATTGGAATGTGGGATAGAGTTGGTGCTGAGAAAAAAGAAAGAAATACAATTGTTCATTCATTCAATAGAAATTTTGCAAAACGTGCAGATGGCAACCCAAATACAATGGCTTTTGTTGCTAGTCCAGAATTAGTAACAGCTTTAGCTATTGCAGGCGACTTAACTTTTAATCCAATAACAGATTATTTAACAAATGAAAAAGGAGAAAAAGTAAAATTAGATGAACCTACTGGTATGGAATTGCCAACAAATGGTTTTGCTGTTGAAGATGCAGGTTATCAAGCACCAGCAGAAGATGGAAGCAATGTAAACGTTGCTGTTGATGTAGAAAGTAAAAGATTGCAATTATTGGCTCCATTTGCTGAATGGGAAGGAACTGATTTAAAAGGATTGAAACTATTGATTAAAGCAAAAGGAAAATGTACAACTGATCATATTTCAATGGCTGGTCCTTGGTTAAAATTTAGAGGGCATTTGGATAATATTAGCAACAATATGTTGATCGGTGCTACTAATTTTTTCAATGAAAAAACAGATTCTGTAAAAAATCAAATTACTGGTGAATATGGTCCAGTTCCTGCAACACAACGTGCATACAAAGCTGCTGGTATTGGTAGTATCGTTGTAGGTGATGAAAATTATGGAGAAGGATCTTCTAGAGAACATGCTGCTATGGAACCACGTTTCTTGGGTGTTCGTGCTGTACTTACAAAATCATTTGCTCGTATTCACGAAACCAATTTAAAAAAGCAAGGTATGTTGGGCTTAACTTTTGCAGATAAAGCAGATTACGATAAAATTCAAGAAGATGATAATATTGATATTCTTGGATTAACCACTTTTGCTCCTAACACTCCACTAACATTGGTATTAAACCATAGCAATGGAACTAGTGAAAATATTACTGTTAACCATACTTACAACCAACAACAAATTGAGTGGTTTAAAGCTGGGGCTGCATTAAACATTATTCGCAAGCAGGTTGCTGGATAATTATTTATTAGTGAATGTTTTTATATTAAAATCCCTGCAATTGCAGGGATTTTTTTAGGCATCAACTTTACAAAATCCCCATAATGGTTAAAGTTGTTAGCAACTTTAACCATTTGTAAACATTGTGTTTAGCTACTTTGCAACTTTATGAAATTTCCTTTTTATATACTATTTATTTTACTGTTAACTTTTCAATTTTTACAAGCTCAAAATGTTAGTGGAAAATGGTATGGTGTAGGTAAAGTAGAAGCTGTTAATGGAGGTTCTAACAGCTATATGAGTGAATTGCAATTGGAACAAAAAGGTAAATATGTTTCGGGAATTTTAAATTATTACTTTAGAGACAGCCTATTTTCAAATGCCATTACCGGAACTTTTGATGCAGAAAATAGGACTTTAATACTTCATTCAACCAATATCATTTTTCATAAATCGAGCAATACAAACAATGGAGTTGATTGTGAAATGAGCGGTAGATTTATTTTAAGAATTGCCAAAGCCGAATCGGTACTTACTGGAATATTGTTTGCCAATAAAAACTTTAAATATACTTGCCCCGATATTAATTTTAAGCTTAAAAAAGAAGCATTTACCGAAGCTATAGATCCTACAATTCCAATTACAAAAAACGAAGTTGAAAAAAAAGACACAATCATTGCTACTACGGTTGCAGCTTTACCAAAACTAGTAACACCAATTATTATTTCTACACTTGAAAAAGAAAAAAGTGAGGCTTTTGTAAAAAGAGAAAAAGTATATACCAAAGAATTTGATATTCTTGAAAAAGAAATACGATTGGAATTTTATGATAATGGTGCAGTTGACGGAGACTCAATTTCGGTTTTCTTAAACAATAAATTGGTATTGCCTGCATCTAGATTGGAAAATACTCCTTTGGTACTAAACATCACTTACGATGATAACTTACCATTTAATGAGTTAAGTATGTTTGCAGAGAGTTTAGGAACAATACCACCCAATACTGCTGTACTAGTTATTTATGATGGTAAAAAAAGATATGAAGTTTTAATGAGTAGCGATTTTAATAAAAGCAGTACAATTAAACTAAATCGAAGAAAGTATTTATAAGCAATTCATTTTTACAACAGCTTCAAAGCATCTTTTGCAATTTGATCTGTGTTTTGCAATTCCATACATTTAAAATGACCTCTTGGACATTTCTTATAGCCAATTTTACTACATGGTCTACAACCTAGTTTTTTAACTTCGTAAACTATGTTCGTAATATTGGTGTTGCCAAAGTATGGAGTCATACCAAAGCTTGGTACAGTGTTACCCCAAACAGATAAAATAGTTTTTTTAAAAGCTGCTGCAATGTGCATTAAACCTGTATCATGAGTAATAATTAGTTTGGCATTTCTTACTAAATCGGCACTTTCGTTTAGATTAAATTTACCACAAGCATTGTAAATTTTTATATCATCAATTGCAGCTATTAGATCTCCGTCAACCCTATCTTCTGGCCCACCTAACAAAATGATTGGATATTCAATTTTACTGCACAAATCTTTCAATTTATGCACAGGCATTTGCTTGGTTTTTAAAGCTGCACCAATTACAATACCAATATAACCAAATTGATGAGAGGCAGGAATATCATCGCCTTTTACCTCATCTTTTTGGGGAATAAAATAATCTAAACCCTTACCATCATTAATCACTCCAAACGATTGAACTGTTTCAAAATTGCGATCAACAATATGTGTATTGGGTAATGTATTTATTTTAAAATTGGTAAGTATCCATTTTTTAAAATTCAATTTATTAAAAGAAAATGTTGGAACTTTTAAAGCCTTTTTAATTCGTAAGGTTCTTAAATTGTGGTGTAAATCAATTATACAAGTGTAGTTTTCAGCTTTTAATTCTTGCAGTGTTTTATCCCAATTGTCGTTTAATAAAATCAACTTATCTATATATGGATTTTCTTGAAGAATGCCCTTAAAAGATTGCTTTGTTAAAAAATGGACTTCAGCATTGGGAACTTGCAATTTTAAACATCTAATAATTGGTGTGGTTAAAACAATATCACCAATTGATGAAAATCGAATGATTAAAAACTTTTGAACAACAATTTCTTCAACTAGTGTTTGCATTGTTACTGGTTGCATTATAAAATCTAAGCTTTGTTATGGATACATTTCTTCTACTTCTAAATAATCCAAATCTTTATGAAATGTTTCTTCGGTAAAATAGAAAGCTATAAATGTAACAACTAAAACAATTAAACCTGTAATTACTCCACTTTGCCAAAGATTCCATTTAAATACTCCTTGAAAAAGATCTAAAAACATAAGGTTGATTAAAGGCAACGCTCCTCTTACAACATTGGGAATTGTAGTAGCAGCAGTTGCACGTAAATTGGTGCCAAACTGCTCGGCTCCCATGGTTACAAAAATGGCCCAAAAGCCTGTACTGAAGCCCAAGAAAGCACAAATGGCATACATTCTTTCGTCTGAATTATTTACTGAACTAAAAAATAAAATAATACCTACTACGCAGAGTAAATAAAACGATAACAATGCCTTTTTTCTACTTTTAAAATATTGACTGAGTAAGCCAATTAAAATATCACCAATGGCAATACCAACATAAGCAAACATAATGGCACGGCCACTTTGCACTAAATTATCTCCATAAAATTCTTTTGCAAATCGGTTGCTATAATTTACTAAAATACCAATTACATACCAAGTGGGTAAGCCAATTAAAATGGCCAAAAAGTATTTTTTAAATCGGTGTTTGTTGTTAAAAAACATTCTAATGTCACCACGAACAACATTGGCTTGTTGTTTGGTATTTTTAAACATGCCACTCTCTGCAACTGATACTCTTAATAGCAATAAACCAACGCCCAAGCCACCACCAATTTTATAGCACAATCGCCAATCTTCATTGGTAAATTGAAATGTATAATAAGCAAATACAGCTCCAAATAATCCAACGCCAGCAACCAATGATGTGCCAATACCTCTTTTGTTTTTGGGCAACAGTTCACTTACTAAAGTAATTCCAGCACCCAATTCACCTGCCAATCCAATTCCTGCAATAAATCTTGCAGTTGCATATTGATTAACAGTTTGTACATATCCTGTAAGAAAGTTGGCAATTGAATACAAGGCAATTGATCCGAATAAAACACTGAGTCTTCCTTTTTTATCACCTATCGTTCCCCATAAAACACCCCCAATTAAAAGACCAATCATTTGCCAATTAATAATTTTAGTACTGGCTGCTAAAACTGCAATTTTATCCGTTAATTCAACACCTATTCCTTTTAAACTAGGTTCTCTTACTATGGTAAAAAGAAGTAAATCGTAAATATCTACAAAGTAACCTAAAGCTGCTACAATAACAGGAAGAGAAAAAATTCCGAATTGTTTGTGTTGGGTAGTAAGTTGTGTGGGCATCAACTAATTTTTTAGGATGGTAAATTAAGCAACTTTTTTAAAATTATGATGAAAAATACAATTCTTTTTAAAATAATTTAAATTCTATTTTTTTTAGTTGAACTATCTCAACCAAAACATAGGTGAAAATACTGGACAAAATGCTGTTATTTACAAAAATGAGTTTTATTATCTACACTAGAAATAAAATTGATGTAAAATATTATTTCAAGAAAAAAAGAAAAGGCTGACGCAAACCCAAATCCACCAATAAAATAAAATTAGATTTGTTTTTTCTTTTTACCAGTTGCCAATTTAATAATTACAGGAGCTGTTGTAACCAACACAATGCCAATTACAATGATTTCTAAATGGCTTTTTAAATCGAAACCAAATTGACTTAAAATCCATTTTTGTAAAAAATGACCAGCAATTAACATACTAAAAACCCAAGTAATACAACCAACAATATTGTAAAATGAAAATTTCTTTTTATCCATTTCAACTATACCAGCTACAATGGGAGCAAACGTTCTAATAATAGGAATAAAACGTGCTATAATAATTGCACCACCTCCATGCTTTTCGTAAAAATCGTGGGCTTGTTCTAAATAATGTTTTTTAAATAACAAGTTGTCTTTCCAATGGTACATGGCTGGGCCAACTTTTCTGCCAAACCAATACCCAATTGCATTGCCAACAATTCCTGCCATAGAAATAAGTGTTCCTAACAACAACAATTGTAAATATTCATTACTAATAAAAGGAAAAATTGTTTCAACCAATTCCCTGTTATAAATACCTGCAACAAACAATAAACTATCGCCAGGCAAAAAGAAACCAACAAATAAACCTGTTTCTGCAAACACTACAAACAATAAAAACCAAAGCCCTCCATTAATAATGTAGAACATGGGTGTTAATAAATCTTTCCAGCTAAATTTCTTATTTACTTTAAGAATTTTTTCTGCATTAATTTGTTCAAGAGAAACGGCTGATTGTTCAAAATATTCATCTACAATTTTAATAGAATCTTTTGTAGTAGCTGCAATTGTTACATAGCCTAAATGATTTGTTGTGTATTCAACTTCGCTACTTAATACAATTAACTTTACTTCTTTCAACGCAGTTTCGTATTGGCTTTGAATTTTAATGGTTATCGAATCGGGGTTTGCAAAGCAATAATTGGCAGATAATAAAATAAAGATTGCTATTGAAAATATTTTTTGCATTATTGATAAATGTTACTTGATTGAATTACAGTTCTTAAAAATTTATGCTTTCAATTCTCCCTCCCACTTACTTACAGCAGCTGTGGCTAAGGCGTTGCCCAATACGTTTGTCATGGTTCTTCCCATATCGCAAAAAACATCGATTGCCAAAATTAAACCTACACCTTCTGGTGGTAAACCAAACATGGCACCAGTTGCTAATATAACCACTAAACTTGCTCTTGGTACACCTGCAATGCCTTTACTAGTAACTAAAAATACCAATAGCATTACAATTTGATTGCCAATATTATCGGTTAAGTGGGTAATGTTAAAAGCTTGTGCAATAAACATACTTGCAAAAGTCATGTACATCATACTTCCGTCAAGGTTAAAAGAATAACCCAATGGCAAAACAAAACTTACAATTTTATTGTTGCAGCCAAAACGCTCCATTTCTTCTACCAATTTTGGATAAACAGCTTCACTGCTAGCTGTACTAAATGCAATACTCATGGGGCTTGCAATACGTTTTACCAAGGTTTTTAATCTATGTTTTAAAAATAAATATCCAACACCAAGTAATATTAACCATAATATTAATAAACCCAAATAAAATTCGCCCACATAAATTCCGAAAGTATATAATATACCCAATCCATTTTTAGAAATTGCAGCAGCCATTGCACCAAAAACTCCTGCTGGTGCTAAATACATTACATAACTAACCATTTTTAAAACAACGTGAGCTAGGGAATCTAAAGCTTTTACAAGTGGTTCGCCTTTTTTGCCAATTGCAGTAATAGCAATTCCAAAGAAGATGGAAAAAACAACCAATTGTAAAATTTCGTTGGTAGCCATTGCTTCAACAACGCTTTTAGGTACTACATGTTCAACAAACTTTGCTAAGGAAAAGCCTTTAGATTTTTCCATTAAATCGTTTACTGCACTCATGTCGGTATTTTGAATATCAACTCCAACACCTGGCTTAAACACATTCACCAATACCAAGCCCAATAATAAAGAAACAACTGATGCCGATACAAACCATAACATGGCTTTTCCACCTACTCTACCAACGGTTTTCATGTCGCCTAATTTAGCAATACCAACAACCAAGGTTGCAAAAACAATAGGTGCAATAATCATTTGAACCATTCTTAAAAAAATGGTGGTGAGTAATTTAATATTGTCTGAAAATACTTTGACAGTGCTTTCGCTACATTGATCATGTACTATATAGCCTACAACAATTCCTAAAATCATTGCTACTACAATCCAGAATGTAAGTCTAGATTTTTTTTGAGGAGCTTCCGTTGAAATATCCATGCAGTTAATTTTAAATAGTGTGGCAATATAGTAATTAGTAATTTAAAAATTTTGTTTATAGCCATTTGTAAAAAATTATTATAGGTAAATAATTTATTGCTATTTTTCCAACTCAAATTGTAAAACTTAACCAAAACTATTATGAGTTTATTTGTAAGGAAACCGTTGGCAGGTTTATTAGCTGAAGCTTCTGAATCTGATAAAGGCCTAAAAAGAACCCTAGGTAAAGGATCGTTAATTGCACTTGGCATTGGAGCCATTATTGGTGCAGGACTTTTTTCTATTACAGGCGGAGCTGCAGCAAATCAGGCAGGTCCGGCAATTACCATTTCATTTATTGTTGCTGCTTTTGGATGTGCTTTTGCAGGTTTATGTTATGCAGAGTTTGCCTCTATGATTCCTGTAGCAGGTAGTGCTTATACCTATTCTTATGCAACTATGGGAGAATTTGTTGCATGGATTATTGGATGGGATTTAGTATTAGAATATGCAGTTGGTGCTGCAACTGTTGGTATTAGTTGGAGCAGATACCTTGTAAAATTTTTAGAATCGTTTGACATTCACTTGGCTAAAGCATGGACTGTTGGTCCTTGGGATGGAGGAATTATTAACCTACCCGCAGTTTTTATTATTGTATTAATGAGTTTATTGCTTATTAAAGGCACATCAGAATCTGCAAAAGTAAATGCCGTGATTGTTGCCATAAAAGTAACTGTAGTATTGATTTTTATTGCACTTGGTTGGGGTTATATTAATTCTGATAATTATCATCCATATATGCCAGACAATACTGGCACTTTTGGTGAGTATGGTTTTAGTGGAATTATTAGAGCTGCTGCAATTGTATTTTTTGCTTATATAGGTTTTGATGCTGTATCAACGGCTGCTCAAGAAGCAAAAAATCCTAAAAAAGATATGCCTTGGGGAATACTTGGTTCACTAGCTATTTGTACAGTGCTGTATATTTTATTTGCACATGTAATGACTGGTGTTACAAGTTATACTTCTTTTAAAGGTCAAGACGGAATTGCACCAGTTGCAGTTGCAATTGAACATATGGGAACTGCTGATGCAAGTGGAGTAATTCACCCAGACTATCCTTGGTTAAACAAAGCAATTATTGTTGCCATTTTAGGAGGTTATGCTTCTGTAATTTTAGTAATGTTAATGGGACAAAGTCGTGTATTTTTTAGTATGAGTAAAGATGGCTTAATACCAAAAGTATTTTCTGCTGTACATCCTAAGTTTAGAACTCCATCAAAAAACAATTTATTCTTCATGGTTTTTGTAAGCATTTTTGCTGCATTTGTACCAGCAAGAGTTGTTGGAGAAATGACCAGTATTGGAACTTTGTTTGCTTTTATACTTGTATGTGTTGGTATTATGGTAATGCGTAAAAAAATGCCTGATGCACCAAGAGGATTTAAAACTCCACTTGTGCCTTTAGTACCAATTTTAGGTATTGCAACCTGTTTGTTTATGATGGTTTTTTTACCTCCTGACACTTGGATTCGTTTGGTTGTTTGGATGTTAATAGGCTTAGATATTTATGCTTATTATGGTATGAAGAATAGCGTTTTGGGAGAAGGGAAAGACAACAGATTGGGTGTAAATGCTATGAATATTACGGGATTGGTTTTATGTGGCTTATTGGCAATTACTGGTTTATGGCATCAAGTAACTGTTGGTTGGGCCGAAGACAAAACCTTATTAATTGTTGCGTTTGTTTTTTCTGGTGTTCACTTATTTGTTTTTGGAAGTAAATTGGCACAGAAATATAAATAATTATTTATTAAAAGATAAAACAAGAAGCCACACTTTTAAAAGTGTGGCTTCTTGTTTTAAAGAAAGTTATTTGTTACTCTAAACTGTTATTTTTGCAACCGCTTTGCTGAATTGATAACAAAGCCTTGAAGGGTGCGACGCAACAACTGTTACCTAGTAATTTTGCTGCTGGTTACCCAAATAAAAATATTAAGTTGAGTTAATTGAAACTACTTTTAATAAACTGAACTTAGAATAAAAATTTCAAATAATAAATAGTTTATGGGAAGAATTTTTGAAGTAAGAAAAGCTACCATGTTTGCCCGTTGGGATAGAATGGCTAAGCAATTTACACGTATTGGTAAAGAAATTATTATTGCTGTTAAAGCTGCTGGACCAGATGTTGCTACAAACCCTGCATTGCGTAGATGTTTTCAAAATGCAAGAAGTGTTG
>ERZ724516.610-NODE-610-length-22036-cov-6.109458_pt1 | contig 22036 bp, 23 predicted proteins | sample MGYA00376049_ERZ724516 | MGnify/ENA primary metagenome ERZ724516 (study PRJEB28724, sample SAMN07190886) | activated sludge metagenome | isolation source: activated sludge of sewage treatment plant in Hong Hong | place: USA: Christiansburg, Virginia | collected... | reverse complement strand
TCCGCCGCTCGATGATGCAAACCTGGGGCGCCGAGGTTTTTGCCAGCCCGACCAACATGACCGAAGCCGGTCGCCACGCCCTGGCACTCGATCCAAACAATCAGGGGTCGCTTGGCCTGGCGATTTCCGAAGCCGTCGAGGAGGCCGCCGCTGACCCCAATACCTGCTACACGCTGGGTTCGGTGCTCAATCATGTGCTCCTGCATCAAACCGTCATCGGCCTCGAAGCCAAGAAACAGTTCGACAAAATCGGCCTTTACCCGGATGTAATCTTTGGTCCCTGCGGGGGCGGTTCCAGTTTTGGCGGTATCGCCTTCCCTTTTCTTGCCGATAAGGCGGCGGGGGATAAGCGCGCCACCAATCTGCGCTGTGTTGCCGTCGAGCCAACCTCCTGCCCGACGCTGACCAAAGGGCACTACGCCTACGATTACGGCGATGTCTCCGGCTACACCCCGTTAATGCGCATGTACACGCTGGGTCACGATTTCATGCCGCCTGGCATCCACGCCGGTGGCTTGCGCTACCACGGCGACTCTCCGTTGGTCTCGCAACTGCTGCATGAAGGGCGGATCGAGGCGCTGGCGGTGCCACAGGTGGCTACTTTCGAGGCTGGCGTGCAGTTCGCACGCGCCGAGGGCATTATCCCGGCGCCTGAATCCTGCCATGCGATTCGTGCGGCGATTGATGAAGCGCTCAAGTGCAAGGTAACAGGCGAGCCGAAAACCATACTGTTTAGTCTGACCGGGCACGGCCATTTCGATATGGCCTCGTACGACAAGTTTTTCTCCGGTCAGCTGGAAGATTTCGATTATCCGGCCGCGGCAATTGCCGAGTCGCTCAAGCATTTGCCCAAGATAGGTTGACCCCGTGCGCTTACTCGTTTTCCTGCTGGTTTTTGCCAATCTCCTGTTTTATGCCTTTAGCGCAGGGTATTTCGGACACAGTGAAGGCCCCGATGCTCATCGGGTCGCCCAGCAGGTGGCGCCAGAGCGTATCAAGATTGTCGCGCGTGGCGAACAGCCCGCGTTGCCACCTCCGCCGGTTCAAGTTGCACCGCCACCAGAACCTGAGCCGAAGCCGGAGACACCCGAGCCGGTTCCTGCTCCGGTCGTCAATGCTTGTAGCCGTTGGGAGCAGTTGCCGCCAGCTGATGCGGATCGTCTGGCGGCGCTGGTTGCGCAAAAGTTTGCGACGTTCAAGGTGACTCGTCGCATTGAGCCCGGCGAAGGTAACGGCTGGTGGGTGTTCATTCCACCGTTGCCGGACAAGGCAGCGGCCGACAAGAAGGCCGGCGAGTTGCGAGATTTTGGGATTACCGATTACTTCATCGTTCAGGAAGCCGGGGCCAGTCGATATGCAATTTCTCTAGGTGTTTTCTCGAGCGAAAAGGGTGGGCAGGACAGGCTGGCTGAAGTGAAGGCGCTGGGTGTTCGCTCCGCCAGACTAAACCTGCGACCGGGAAAAGATAGCCATGTGACGGTCGATGTAAACGGTCCGGAAACCGAGCGTCTCGCCCTGCGTAAGGCGGTGGCGGGATTGCTGCCGCAAACCAAGGCGCTGGCCTGCCAGTGAGTGGTTTCGTGGTCGGGCTGACCGGCGGTATTGGCAGCGGGAAAAGTACCGTTGCTGATCTTTTCGTCGCTCATGGGGCAAGCCTGGTCGATACCGACGCCATCGCCCACCAACTTACCGGCCCAGGTGGCTTGGCGATGCCTGCTATCGTCGGCGTTTTTGGTGGCACTGTTACGGATGTGAACGGTGCACTTGATCGAGGGGCGATGCGCCGTTTGGTCTTTGCCGATGTGGGAGCACGAGCAAGGCTGGAGGCGATTCTCCACCCGATGATTCGGCATATCTCTACTGAGCGTTGCGCCCTTGCCACCACGCCATACGTTATTCTCGCCGTCCCGCTCCTGGTTGAATCCGGCGACTACCGCCAGCGCTGCGACAGAATTGCGGTGGTGGATTGCACAGAGTCTGTACAGATTTCGCGTGTCATGGCGCGCAATGCTCTGTCTGAAAAAGAAGTGCATGCCATTCTCGCCGCCCAAGCCAGTCGTGCGCAGCGACTCGCGGCAGCCGATGATGTGATCGACAATTCGGGTGAGCTGACAAAACTTTATCCCAGGGTCGCCGAACTCCACGCAAAGTATCTCGCTAAATCAAGCGAAAAAGCTAAAGCAAACTGTTGAGATTTCGCTGCAAATAGCTCAGAATTAGGGCAATTTTTCGTTCTTACCCCCTAGGCCGCGTGATCACTTACGAATATCCCTTCAACGAGCGCATCCGCACCCTGCTGCGGCTGGAGGACTTATTCGAAAAAACGTCTGTTTTTACTCAAAGCGACGGCCAGCTAGAACACCATACGGCACTGGTTACCCTCTTCGAGATTCTCGAAGTTGCCGGTCGCGCCGACCTCAAGATGGATCTTATTCAGGAACTTGAGCGTCAGCGGCAAACCCTACTTGCCTACCGCAATAATCCCGATATTTCTGAAGAGGCTCTCTCGGGCGCGCTTTACGAAATCGAGCAATCATCTGCAGCGCTGTTGTCGATGACCGGAAAGATGGGCCAGTACCTGCGTGACAACGACTGGCTGATGGGGATCAAAAGCCGCGCGGCGATTCCCGGCGGTGTTTGCGAATTTGATTTGCCCTCTTACCATTGGTGGCTGCATCGGCCAGCGGAAACGCGTCGTGCGGCGATTGAAGGCTGGGTCAAGCCGCTTCTGCCGCTGCGTGACGCGGCGGCAATTGTTTTGCGTTTGCTGCGTTCCAGCGGTCACGCCAAGCAATATGTTGCGGTCAACGGCCAGTTTCAGCTGAATTTGGGCGGCTCAGCATCGCAGATGGTGCGTGTCTCGGTGCATATCGACGAACCGGCTATCCCGGAGGTCAGCGCCAATAAATACTTTCTCAATATCCGCTTCACCAAACCACCGACCGGCGAAATCAAGGCGCGGGGTTGTGAGCGTGATGTGAGCTTCGATCTCACCTTCTGCAATCTTTAAGGACGTCTCAAGACGTCTTTTTTGCGCTTAGCAATAACCGTAAGTGATTGAATTTACGGAATTTATTGTCCTAATGCGTATCGCCAGATATCATTGCATCTCAACGTAGCTGTGTAGCTCAGAGTGTAGCTGTTGGCACGCTGTGTAGCTAAATTAGTGTAGCTGAGGGCTGATATGGGAAGTCTGACGGACGTTCAAATCAAGCAGTGGATTAAAGCCAAAGAACCAGTCGCAAAAGCAGATGGTGAGGGGCTGACTTTCACCCTCTCAGCATCCGGTCGGGCAGCGTGGATTCTTCGCTATCGAATTGCCGGAAAAGCGAAGGAAAAGACGCTCGGCCAGTATCCCTACATTTCCCTTGCTGAAGCGCGACGGCTTGCCGCTGAAGATCGGGCCAAGATTCAACTGGGCGTTGATGTAGCTGTAGAAAAACAGCGTGCAAAACGCGAGGCCGCAGGGGCGTGGACGGTCAAGCGACTGGCTGAGGACTACCTGGCAAAATCAGAGGGCAGACTTGAGCAGTCGACTCTCGAAGGGCAAAAGCAACGCTTGAGGGATTACATCTACCCTGTCATTGGTAATGTGAACGCTTGTGATGTTCGCCCCTCGGATTTGATCGCCATCGTTGAGCGCGCAAGTAAGAAGTCGCTGCATGTAGCTCGCCTCGTCTTGGGGGTCGAAAAAGCGATATTTGCTCATGGATTGGGGCGTCATATTGTCGAATCAGACCCAGCTAGTCAGATAAAGACGAGTGCGCTATTGGGGCCTCGTCCGGTCGCACGTACGCGAGTCATGCTTTCGGAGGATGAGCTGAAGATCATTCTTCCTCTTCTACCCAAAATGGGCGTTCAAAACGCGCTGATGGCCAAGATTCTGCTGGGCACTGCGGTACGTCTTGGAGAATTGGTCGGGGCCAAGTGGGAGAACGTCGATTTCGAGAATAAATCCTGGTTTATCCCGCCGACAGATATCAAAGGGAAAAAGGGGAAAGCCCGAAACGGAGACGACGTTCGCGGCTTCATCGTTCCGCTGACCGATTCCGTTTTGAAGTGGTTTTCTGACTTGAAGGAACTGGCTTTTCAGTCTGACTATGTGCTGCCAATCCGCTCAAGAAAAAAGGCTATTGGCGACGCTCATATGGAGGCAGTGACGCTTAATGCTGCGTTCAATAAGTTCTGGAAGACGTATGTATCCGACAAGTGCCAGAGATTTACGCCGCACGACTTGCGCTCAACAGCCCGTAGCCACCTGTCACGCTTAGCGTTGAGTCATCTCATCCGATTTGTGCCCGGTCTGTTGCCGAATCCAGGTTGCCGATACGCCCCGCTCCGCAGCCGTCGTCACAAATCCCGCCCGTAAGCTGTGCCCAGAAAACCTCGCCGCATCGAGACCGATCTCGCTGACCCGGCGCTTCACGATCAATCCGACGCTTTGCGCCGATAAGCGATGCGCTGAGACTTCGCCGGTGCTGAGCATCCGGCGAAATACTGGCCCATCCTGAATATCCGCACTAGCGAGCCATCGCTCCAAGATGCGCGTTGGGCAAAAGCGTCCCCGCTGTCGAGGAACAGCGACATCCCGTCCCAAGCCCTCCTGATCTGTCTTGCTGTATCGCAAATGGATCAGTGTCCCCGCATCCGAAATCTCAAGATCCGATACGTTGAGCCCAACCAGCTCCGACCGCCGAAATGCCCCTGCAAAACCGAGTAACAAAAGCGCAGCATCGCGCAAGCCCCGCAGATCGCCCAGCGCATGCTTCACTATGGTGATCACGTCTGTTTTCCGCAGGGCATCAACTTGCCGTACCGGGCGCCGATGCAATCGGCGAATGCCCTTCATCGTCGAGCGCACGAGTGGGTGCGTCGTGGGCGAGGCAAAGTTGCGCTGCTGATGCGCGTGACTAATCGCAACGACCCGGCGTGACAACGTGGAAGCTGACAGGATGCCAGCCTGGCTAGCGAGATACTTTGCAACGGAAGAAGGTGTTGCCGGGATGCGCCCACCCCATTCACGAAAATGCGCCAGATCCGCGTGATACGCGCGCAGCGTATTGGGCGCAAAGGCGGCGGTGATGTACTGCTTCACTGTGAGCTGAGCCATGATGCTTATTCCACCGTCACATATTTGAAGCAGCTGCGCAGCAAGGCATCGTAGTCCCCTGCAGTTGCCTCAGCGACAAAGTCGGCAGCGAGTTCAGGATGGTTGCTACGCAGAATGGCGCGGCGCACGCGCCCGAGAATGGCAAAGGCATTGCCATCGTGGCCGGTCAGTTCGACCACGGCATTCTCACCATCAAACGTAGTGAGATCGGGCGGGGCATCCAACTCAATTTACCATCTGGTTTGCTGGAGGTGCTATTCGCCACCGCCAAGAACACTCAGGACTTGATGGGCGCATTTTTGGAGAATGCACCGGCTGCGACTTTAACAGCTGATGCCTTTGTTCACGTGCATGCCGAAACTGATCTGCTCAATGCCTATCTATCCGGGCTACAAGGCAATGAGACGCGCGGCGTCAATATTCTGATCTACGGTCCGCCGGGTACCGGCAAGACTGAGTATGCGCGATGGCTGGCACAGAATCTGGGCAAGGATCTCTATCAGGTTCGTGCGACCGATGCGCAAGGGGAGCCAATCAATGGCATGGATCGCATTGTGTTCTATCAGCTCTCACAGCGATTTCTGCAGAACAGTGATGCGCTCATTCTTTTTGACGAAATTGAAGATATTTTCCCGGGCGGTGGATTTGGTCGATATGGCCAGTTTTCGAGCACCACACCCAGTTTTGGAAAAATGTATCTCCACAACCTGCTGGAAAAAAATCCGGTGGGTGCCATCTGGATCACCAACTCTGTAGAAAACATAGAAAACTCAAATCTCCGTAGATTCGATTTCTCCTTTTTAATGGATGTTCCCCCGGTCAAGGTACGTCGGCAGATCGTGCAGCGATATCTGAAGGGACACAGCATCTCGGACAAAGTCATTACACAACTTGTCCAACAAGAGCAGGTGAGCCCGGCGCAGATTGAGAAGGCAACCAAGGTCATGCGCCTGTCGGGTGGAAATCGCGTCCAACGTGAGACGCGCTTGCTGCAAACAATCGAGAACAGCATGGCCTTACTGGGTCAGGAAAAGGTAGAACCTCCGGCTGGCCTGGCGGATTGTGTTTTTCAGTTGGACCACTTAAATCCGGATTATGACCTGCATCGCTTAGTGGATCAGCTGAAGCAACCTGTGCTAAATCCGGCGCGCTCAAAGCCAACACAAAAACCTCCGATTCCAGCAAAAAGACCGCCACAGCTATAGACAGTCGTTTTACCCCCGTCTTCTGTCTGATTCTTATTTAGAGTTGGCACCGGACTTTCCTGATATTTCACTTACACGTGTCGCTTGACTCAGGGAAAAAGCCTTGTCCTTAGCTTCAACCGAGGCTGAAAATTTGATTTTTAAGGTACGAAATTCTTCCTCGATCGCCCTCAAAATATGTTTTGCTTGCTCATCTGTGTAGGCGTAGTTACGTCGATCTGCAAGGTTTCCAACAAGCCGAAATTTATCGAGTAGCTCATTTACGCGCTTCTCAGCAAGGCGAATAAATCTATCTTCTTTGACGTCCATTATTTACCTCTGTAGTGAATGTGTAGACAACCGGTACGGAAGTAGTCTACTAAACAACAGGCTAGATTGCAACAAAGTAACAATGTAGTCTACATATGGGAAATGTAGCGGAACGTGGTTGTGTGTATTCTTAAATTAAGCTGATGGAACGGCTGTCGAACACGATTGTGGTAACTTTTAGATTTGAACGAAATTCCGGTCGTTGGCTTGAGTTGCGCATAACCATCTGAAAAATAGGTAAATATTGCATTTTCTGCAGTGTAGTGACCGTGCTTTGCCTGCATGAACAGATTAGATGAAGTTGGATAGGCGTCACTGGCTTTGGTGATTCTGGCCAGTCGGGCGTTGCCGCCACTACTGTATTTACCGGGAAAAAGCGCATGTTGGGGTGGGTAACGGCTTAACAGATGACGACGCATCAGTCGCGTCGTTTTAGCCACGTGTTCCGCTCATCCGGTAGGGCGCCATGATCTTGGGTGCGTACAGTTTGACGGTGTGGCCAAGCGGTTACTCTCTTGCCCGTGGAGAGCTTCCATGCCGATTAGGCAGGGTGACCGGTAGGCAACGATTTCCAGAAATTGAACGCAAATGATCGCGGTCTTAACAAAAAAGTACCGTGCCGGTCTGGTCAAGACCATGCAAAGCGAATATATTCTTTGCGAGATCACTGTCTACCGTGACTATAGTCGTGGACTTCCCCTATCGAACGAATGACTCAGTGTCGAAACTCAATCGTGGCAGTAGCCGCTAATTGGTGACGGGGAACTGACTTTCATTCGTTAGCCATTACACTCATCACCATGCCCATCTCATTCGCCAAAGTCACTAAGGGAGCCACATACTCGCGCCAAACGCTGGCTGAGTTGTGGGGCTATGCTAGCTTTCACGCAATCGCTCGGGGAGTCGTAACGCCGCGAGATGACAACAAGATCATTATCTTCGTCACAGAACAAAAGCAGTCATCTGCTGAGCAATACGCAGACCGTCTCGCTGGTAACATCCTTGAGTGGGAGGGGCCGACCGACCATTTTGCCGAGGACCGAATGCTCAATGCCGAAACTAACGGCGAAGAGATTTACCTCTTCCACCGTGAGCGCCATCACTCAGACTTTACCTATTGTGGTCGCCTAAAAATCTCGACACATGTATTTCATACGGACCGCCCGAGTCGGTTCCAATTCACGGTAATCTGACCGTTATGGCTATCCATAGCTTGCAGGCTCCCTATCGCCAGCTGGCGGATCCTCAACCTGAACTTTAAGTAGCCATGCCGACCGTTTTCTATCTCGCATACGGTTCAAATTTGCATCCATTTCGGCTCCTTGCACGGGTGCCTTCTGCACGTGTTGTTGGCGTTGTAGAGATGCCGGGTTACAAGCTGGCGTTCCACAAGCGTAGCATTGACGGTTCAGGCAAGTGCCTTATCTACACAGAGCAGGGGCTACACCACAAGATGTATGGCGTTCTCTACAAATTTGACGCTGGAGAAAAGGAAGCCCTCGATAAAGCGGAAGGAAATGGCAGTGGTTACTGCGAACAACTTGTGCAGCTACCGCTGAATGGCGAAACGTATACACCATATATTTACGTCGCTCAGCCCTCCCATATTGACCCTACGTTTGTCCCATACGACTGGTACAAGAGGCTCGTTATTGCCGGTGCGCGTTACCACGATTTGCCAGTCGAATATATTGCGTCCATTGAAGCAACGCCATCAAAGCCAGATATGAACATCCAGCGAAAACACGAAAACGAAGACCTACTCAGGAGATTGGGGGAGGTCTAAAACTATGTTCGGCATTTCTATACAGTACCAGTGGACTTATTGTCAGCTTGCATTCACCACCGGCAATCCCTCCCAACTGGTAGTGTAGCCAGGCGATAGATTTCTCCGTCTCATCTGCCACTGTTTCTCAACCCCTTCAGCCGCCAGCCGAAGAACGCCTCGGCCATAACGCCGATTGATGTCGTCCAGAGCTCCCATCAACCTCTCTGACCGTGCATCCGCGTCCCCCACCTGTGCGTCAAATAACGAGAACTGACGATTTGCCTTCGGCGAGAGGTTCAGTAGCATTACCCCAGCCTTGTGATACCCGTAACCGGGTCGGTAGATACGACGCAGTGCTCGTAACGCCCATTGTGTCAGTGCCCGCGTATCCGAGCTCGCCACAGGAAGCGGTACCGTGATCGCCGGTTGGTACTGCGGCACCTCCGGCTTGAAGACATTGGTTCGGATATAGACCTGTATTGCACCTGCCAGCGAGTCCTGAGCTCGGAGTTTTTCGGATGCCTTGGCAATGTAGCTGGCCACTGCTTCTTCAAGGTCAGTCAGGTCATAAACCAGTGTTCCGAACGAACGACTCGACATGATCTGCTGCTTGTCTGGAACGACTTCTTCCAAGTCGAGGCATGACTCTCCGCGTAGTTCTCGTATCGTTCGCTCCTGCACCACGGAAAACCTCGCCCGAATAGTCTCCGCATTTGCATCCCGTAGTTGCTGAACGGTCTGAATCCCCATCGTTTCCAGTCGCGCCGTGATCTTGCGACCAACTCCCCAAACCTCGCAAACCTCGATACGGCCAGCCTTTCTTCAGCTTTGCGCGACAGCCAGTCATCAATTTCGGAGCTCAACCAGCCCACCGCTCGCTCCCCCAGACGGATGGGTTTGGGGAAGGTGCCTTGGTTAATCTGGTTATAGATGTTGCTGTGTGAGATCCCACAGCGGCTCTTAACTTCGGGGAATCGTATTACGGAGTTGTTCATGCCTATGTTCCTTATGTTGAATTTCCGAACTCGGGAAACAACATTGGACCAAGGCGAACGAGGCGAATCAAATCGCCTACAACAATTTTATTGTTTTAAATCAATTAACTAAAAAATTATCCTGATCGCCCAGGATCGCCCAGGCGTTTTTACAGAACTTCTACCAATCGACCCGCGTATTGCGCTTAATTGTCTCAAAATCCATGCCACTCCACTCCCCTTTGTGCAGCGCCAGTGCAACCATCCCCTTAGTAATTTTTACTTTTTCCCTTTTTTGCATATCCAGAGCCAGTGCATGAGCAGCTTTTTGCAGTTCAACATTTCGCAGCTCAGTTTTCGTGCTCTTTTTCTTAGTTTGAATGTGCTCAGCAGGACCTTGCCTTTCATGTCCATCCGCTTGTACTTCAAGCATATCCAATAGCTGCTGCGGCATTTCTACTTGTTTTTCTTCCGCACATTTAACGAAATCAATCAACTTGACCATCTTATGTTCAGCAAAATATCCATTTTCAGGGTGATCAAGTATTTTTAGCTCAACGTTTAGCCAAGAAATGGCCGTTTTTAACCTGACCTGATAATTTTTGTACGTTTTCGGGTACTTTTCTTTGATCCTTGCAATTCTAGAAGGCGCTATATTTTTCGATAGTGCAACCGCTTCCCATAGTTTTAAACTGCTACGTATCCGCCAGGTATTCCAAGCAATCATTTTCTTTTTTTTGACCACGCCTTCATCGAGTTGCTGTAACTCTTGTATGGAAGAGGTCGTAGTGGCCACTTCATCGGCCAAAGCATCGGTTTCCGTAGGACCATCAGAAACGTTGTCTATATTTTTTTTGATGTTGTGATTGAAATCATCGTCGATGTTGGCTGCTTGAGATTTCGTGTGGTCCGTCATTTTTCTGCATCCTTATACAGTGGAGCCTCTTGCAAAATTCTGTTTTGATACAAATGTACCCCCCGCTGGCGTGTGGAAGGAACTGCGGACTGCCACTTCTGGCATGCTGAGGTACTCAACCAAACATCATAAGCCCGGCCCATAAATGCTACGCAATGCGACCCGATCCTGCAACGCAGGAATGTTATTCAGCATGATGTGATCCTTACGCTCGAATGGGTATGGATTGAGGAATTTGGGACTTCGTTATGGTGCGGCATCGGCCGACTGCCCAACGAACGATCCTGGTTGCTCAATGCCTTTGTCGCCAAAGCAGTTTGGGGTCTGATTTCACCGATACATGCCCCGCTCCGATTTCAGTCAATCCCGATTAAACTAGAGCCTTAATGGCAATAAACCGAGACCCAGCATTTGAAGTTGTGAGTAGTCTGGTGAGTAATCTTACGATTCTTCGGTTGTTGGTTATAATTGAATCAAGAGGTTAGTCTAAATATGCTGCTGATGATCGATAACTACGACAGCTTTACCTACAACATCGTCCAATATTTTGGCGAATTGGGCCAGGACGTGCAGGTTTTTCGCAATGATGCGATCACCATTGCCGATATTGTCCGCCTCAAGCCTGAATATCTGGTCATTTCGCCTGGCCCCTGTGCGCCGGCGCAAGCGGGTATTTCGCTGGCTGCCATTCGTGAGTTTTCCGGCAAGATTCCGCTGCTTGGCGTTTGTCTGGGCCATCAGTCGATTGGTGAAGCCTTTGGCGGCAAGATCATCCACGCCAAAAAGTTGATGCACGGCAAAGTATCGCCAGTACAGCACAAGGATATCGGGGTTTTCAAAGGCTTGCCTAACCCGCTGACCTGCACTCGTTACCACTCGCTGGCCATCGAGCGTGAGTCGCTGCCGGATTGTCTGGAAATTACAGCGTGGACCGACGACGGCGAAATCATGGGGGTGCGCCACAAATCGCTGGCGGTTGAAGGCGTGCAGTTTCACCCCGAATCCATCCTGACCGAACGCGGTCACGACCTGCTCAAGAACTTTCTGGACGAATTCAAGCAATGACCCCGCAAGCCGCCCTTCAGCGTGTCATCGAACACCGCGAGATTTTCCACGACGAAATGGTTTCCCTGATGCAGCAGATCATGGGTGGCGAAGTTACGCCGGTGATGATCGCTGCCATCATCACTGGTCTGCGCGTCAAGAAGGAGACGATAGGCGAGATAGCCGCCGCCGCTACCGTCATGCGCGAACTATCGACCAAGGTTCAGGTTGCCGATACCAGTCGGCTGGTCGATACCTGTGGAACGGGGGGCGACGGAGCGCACACCTTCAATATTTCTACCGCTGCGATGTTTGTTGCCGCAACGCTCGGTGCGCAGATCGCCAAGCATGGCGGGCGTTCGGTTTCCAGCCAGTCGGGCAGTGCCGATGTGCTGGAGGCGCTGGGCGCCAATATCAATCTGAATCCCACGCAGGTCGCGCAATGCATCGCTGAAACCGGCATCGGCTTCATGTTTGCACCCAACCACCACAGCGCTATGAAGCACGCCGCGCCGGTGCGCCGTGAACTCGGGGTGCGGACCATCTTCAACATCCTCGGCCCGCTGACCAATCCGGCCAATGCGCCGCAGCAGGTAATGGGCGTCTTTCATCCTGACCTGGTTGGCATACAGGTGCGTGTCCTGCAGCGACTGGGTAGCAGCCGGGCGTTAACGGTTTTCGGTCGCGAAGGGCTGGACGAGATTTCCATCTCCGGTCAGACCTTGGTTGGTGAATTGAAGGATGGGCGTGTCACCGAATATGAAGTACATCCGGAACACTTCAATTTGCCGGTGCATGACCCGAAAACCCTGCAGGTCGCTAATGTTGAGGAGTCAAAGCGCATGCTGCTCGGCGCGCTCGACAACAAGCTGGGGGCCGCCCGTGACATCGTTGCGCTTAATGCCGGGGCCAGTATCTATGTCTGCGGTGCTGCCGAGACGCTGGCCGATGGTGTCGATAAGGCCTTTGAAGCGATCGCATCTGGCGCCGCACGGGCCAAGGTCGAGCAATTCGTAAGTGCCACCAAGAGCTTCGCATGAGCGATATTCTCAACAAAATCATCGCGACCAAGCGCGTCGAAGTCGCCGCTGCACTGGCCATCAAACCGTTGGCCAGCGTCGAGGCAGAGGCTGCTGACCAGTCGGCAGCGCGCGATTTTGTCGGTGCCATTCGCCACAAGATTGCTTGCGGTCAACCCGCAGTTATTGCCGAAATAAAGAAGGCCAGTCCGTCAAAAGGCATTATCAGACCCGATTTTCGCCCGGCGGATATCGCGAAAAGCTATGAAAAATATGGTGCCGCCTGCCTTTCTGTTCTTACTGACAAGGATTACTTTCAAGGGGCTCCTGAATATCTGCAAGCAGCTCGTGCGGCTTGCGCCTTGCCGGTGCTGCGCAAGGACTTCATGGTTGATCCCTATCAGGTCGTTGAGGCACGGGCGATGGGCGCCGATTGCATACTGCTCATCGCCGCCGCGCTTGATCTGAAGGAAATGCAGGATCTCGAAGCGCTAGCCCATAGTTATGGCATGGCCGTACTGGTCGAGGTGCATAACGGCGAGGAGCTGGATGCTGCGTTGCACCTGAAGACGCCGTTGCTTGGCATCAATAACCGCAACCTGCGTACTTTTGAAGTTACGCTCGAAACAACACTTGGCCTGCTCTCACGTATTCCGAATGACCGTGTAGTTGTTACCGAAAGTGGCATCATCAAGCCGGAAGATGTCGCCCTGATGCGGGGGCACCAAGTCGAGACCTTCCTCGTTGGCGAGGCTTTCATGCGGGCGCCGGAACCCGGTGTTGAGCTGGCCAGGCTTTTTTCCTGATCGCCCGCTTGGGCGGACTCTGACTTTAGTCTTATTGACCGCGCCCCTGAGCACTGACAAACTGAAACGACCTGCGTTGCAGGTGGTGGAGATTAAATGAGTCAGCAGGGGTTTTTCCAGTCTTTCAGTAGTGCCGGCTTTCGTCCAGAGGACGACAGCGAGACGCGTCTGAAGAAGTCATTGCTGGTTTTCGCCACCGGGCTGGTCAGCCTGGGTTCCATGCTCTGGCTGTTTCTCTACTGGCAAATGGGGCCGCAGTTTTCTTCGACGGTGCCCTTTGTCTTCCAGATTTTGCTGGTTGCCAATCTGCTGACCTATTTCAAGAGCGGCAATTTTGATTTCTTCCGCTATTCGCAACTGGCGCTCTTCCTGTTTGCGCCTTTTGTCATTCAGTGGGGGATAGGGAATTTCATTACGGCCAGTGGTATCAGTTTGTGGGGCTTGCTCGCCCCGATTGGTGCGGTACTCTGTTTCGGTTCGCGCGAGTCGGCTGCCTGGTTCTTCGCCTTCATTTTCCTGACCGCACTCTCCGGATTTTTTGACTATTACCTGGCAGACTCATTGCCGCCGGCCGGGCAAACGGTGCCGATCCGGGTCAGCGTTTTCTTCTTTGCCCTCAATTTTGCGGCCATTTCCAGTATCGTTTATCTGCTGCTCAGATATTCGACCCAGGAAAAGGCCCAGGCTCTGGCTTCGCTTGAGGAAACCCACCGTCTCTTGCAGGACGAGCAGGAGCGCTCTGAACGCTTGCTGCTCAATATCCTTCCCGGCCCGATAGCCCAGCGTTTGAAGCATGACAAGCAAACGATTGCTGACGGTTTTGCCGATGTGACGGTGATGTTTGTTGATATCGTCAATTTCACCAAAGTGGCCGAGGGTTTGTCGCCGCAACAGGTGTTTTCCATGCTCAACCGGATTTTCTCGTCTTTCGATGAATTGGCGGAGAAATTTGGCACCGAGAAGATCAAGACCATTGGCGATGCTTACATGGTGGCTGGTGGTCTCAATAACGACGAGCACAACTACTCCAAATCGATTGCTGACCTCGCGCTAGCCATGCGCGATTTGTTACGTCGCGATTTCACCATCAACGATATGCAGCTTGAAGTACGTATCGGCATCGGCACCGGTCCGGTGGTGGCAGGGGTGGTGGGCAAGAAGAAATTCATCTACGACCTGTGGGGCGACACGGTGAATCTGGCCAGTCGGATTACCAGCGAGGGCGTGCCAGGCATGGTGCAGGTGGACGAGACGACGCATCGCCGATTGGTGCAGCATTTTGATTTCCACGAACCGCAAGTTATTTACCTGAAAGGTAAGGGTAATACGGTGGTCTATCGCCTGATCGGCCCGCGTCAGGAGCACGCGCCCGCGAATGCGGAGCTTACGCTGGGTGGCCTGACAGAGTGAAACTGACCTTGCCGGGGCTATTCTCGGTCAGGTTCAGGACGTAGCCGCTGCCCTGCGCCTGATGGGCCGCATGGTAGAGCCCAATACCGAGGCCGTCTTCCGAGTTGACCGGTTCCTGCATTAAGACCGTGGCACGGTAAGGAGGCACAGCGGTGCCGTTGTCACAAACGCTGAGGCAGGGTCTGTTGCGGTCGACGCCAAAAATCACCGATATTTTTAAACTTGGCTCTCGTTGCCTTTTGTTCAGCGCATTTTGCAGCAGGTTTTCCGCGACGCTGTCGAAGAGGCTGGCCAGCACCGGTGGAATATCGCCGGATAGGGTGTTCCAGGTAATGTTGTCACCCGCATGTCGCTCCTGGATGTTATGCCACCAGGCTTTTGCCGAAACCAGATCGGCATCGTCAAGTTGTGGTTGCTGCAGCTTTTCCAGGGTAGCCTTCAGCCGTTCAGTAATTTGCGGTAGCTGGCGTGCGAAAAGCTCTGCCTTGGCATTCGGGTCGCCCGGTTGGGCTGCTGCGTAGCACAGTGTCTGTAGCGACTGCAGCAAATTCTTGACGTCGTGGGTAACACGAGCACCAGTTTCGTATACCGCCTGCAGATAGCTCATGCGCTGTAGCTGATGGGTCTGGTATTTGACCAGATAGAACTCGGCCGCCAGCCGTAGCAGCCAATCGACGTGCCACTGCATGGCCGGTGCTGGTGGAGAACGAAAATGCACGACGATGGCAAGTTCTGCGCGACGCAAGTCGTAGTGGTGGGGAGAGGTAATGCCGAAACTCCCGGTTTCACCCCCCGCCTCCCATCTTGCCCCCAGTACCCAGGGCAGGCGATCCAGTTGACGGACAATTTGTTCCAGAAAGCGCGTCGGATGTGGTTCACGCTCACTTATTTCGGCAAGCTGGATCAACCATTGTTCAAGCGGCAACCCGAGCGACAGTAGATAACGCGTCAATAAGGAGCTGACCCCGGAAACGCCGGCTCGTGGGTTCCAGGCCCAGGCGACGACCAGCAGTGCGCCGGCAATGACCAGCGAAGTCCTGAACAGCGACTCGACGTAGCTCAGTGCACCAATCTGCATGTAGGCCAGGCTGCCGAGCACGAAAACGCTGAGAGCCAGAAAAACCATCAGACCATAAAACAGGTCGAAAGCATCGCCCACCCGCCGGCGCATCTTCTCGGCCGGGAAAAACAAAAGTAACGGGAGCAGAACCGGAAGCGAAAAAGCTATTGCATCGCGTGGCAAAGGATCGAGTGTAATCGCCGGCGAAATTTCGGGGACGACACCAAAAATCGTCAGGCAAACGAGATAGCCAAAGGCGAAGAGGTAGCCGGAGCGCTCCGCGCGTGAACCAGTCCATAAAACGCGTCCGCCGATCACGGCAGCGAGGGCGCCGCACCAGATCAGCAATAGCCAGGGGCCAAGCAAGACGGTAGAGCCGACCGCTACGGCACCCAGTACAAGTGTCTGGCGCATACTCATGTGCCGTTCGCCGGCCACGAAGGGTTGCCAGATCAGAAATAGACCAAGAGCCCCCAGCCAAAGAATACGAACCGCCGGAATCTGCCAGCCCCCAAAAGCCAGTGCGTGAAGCAACAGCAGGTGGCCGGTAAGCAGCAAATGCGGGCGACGGGTAGGCCAGGTGGCAAGCGCGCCTTGGATTTTGGTGTTCATTTTTTGACAGTTGTCCGTTTTCTGACTGTGGCGCGGATTGTTTTCCTCAATTTTGCCTGCTTATATGTCTTTTTTCATAGGCATGAAAAATGCTCGGGATAAGCAAGAAAATTTATACGGAGAATGCCATGAAAAGCAAACAAGGAGGCTTCACTCTCGTCGAAATCGCCATCGTTCTGGTGATTATCGGCCTGCTGCTGGGCGGGGTGTTGAAGGGGCAGGAGTTGATTAACAGCGCGAAGGTCAAAAACATGGTTGGCGATTTTCGAACTGTTTCCGCCTTGGTCTATGGATATCAGGACCGTTTCAAAAGCTTTCCTGGCGACCAGAGTCAAGTCCAGTTGGATGCTGCGTTTGGCGCCGGGGTGGCGACGGTTTGTGCGGCTGCTGCAACTTGCGCACCGAATAATGGCCGCCTTGATGGTGACTGGAACGCCGTCGCAACCACCTCGGAGAGCTTTGTTTTTTGGCAACATGTCAGGTTTGCGAATCTGGCAACGGGTCCGACGGCTACTGCGGATGCAAACTACATTCCACGCAATGCGGATGGTGGTGTGATCGGGGTTGAGAGCGGTATTAGTGCAGCTGGTGCTGCTGCACCGTTTATTGCAGGAATGCGCGGTTCGTTTTTTGTCTGTTCCAGCGGCGTGCTAGGACGTTATGTTCGTCAAATTGACACGACGATGGATGATGGCAATACGGCAGGTGGTTCCGTGCAGGCGGTGCCCATGGGGTCTGCTCGGGCGACTGCGGCGACATTGACCGCAGCTGTTGTCGATGGTCAGCAGTACATTGTTTGTGCTGGATTCTAAGGTCTTGAGCAAATCTCTCTAAGCCCGCTTCGGCGGGCTTTTCTATTCATGCAGCAATCTTAGTTCTGCCGCTGAGACCGCCTCAGGGTCGCCCAAAACCACGATCACATCACCTATTTCCAGGCGCGTCTCCGGCGCCGGTTCAACGGCACGGATGCCGCGGCGGCGAATGGCGCTGACTTCACAGTTAAGCTCATCAAGATTGAGATCGTCCAGCGTCTGGCCTATTGCTGTTGCGCCGGGGGTTAGCCAGATTGAATGGAGGCGTGGCTGGTGGTCATCGTCGTCATCCCGGTCACGGTCGCTGATGCCACGATAAAATCCGCGCAGCAAGCTGTAGCGTTGAGAGCGCGTCTGGCGGATACGTTTGAGTACCCGGTTAATGGGCACGCCAACCAGTACCAGTGCATGTGAGGCGAGCATCAAACTGGCCTCAAGCGCCTCGGGAACCACTTCAGCGGCGCCGGCGCGACGCAAACGTTCCATGTCGCGTTCGTCTTCGGTGCGCACCACCACAGGCACGTCAGGACGAAGCGATTGAATGTGGTTGAGGATTTTCTCGGCAAGTTGGGTATCGCTCACCGTGACGATGACTACCGTGGCTCGCATCAACCCTGCCGCAATCAGCACTTCCTTGCGCGCAGCATCACCAAAAACCACGGTTTCGCCAGCACCGGCGGCTTCGCGAACTCGATCCGGGTCCAGGTCAAGGGCAATGTAGTTCACATCCTCCTGGCCAAGAAAGCGCGCCAGGTATTGGCCGCTACGTCCGAAGCCGCAGAGGATCACGTGCTTTTCCGTGCCCATCGACTGGGCGGCGATCTTGGTTAGTTGCATTGAGCGCAGCAGCCATTCGCCGGCGACGAAGCGCATGACGATTTTTTCACTGTAATGGACGATGAAGGGAGCGACGAGCATGGACAGGACCAGTACGGTCAACGCGATTTGTTCGATATTTTTTGGCAAATTGGCGATTTCGCCGAGTAGCACGAAGCCGAATTCGCCACCTGCGCAGAGCCACAGCGCCGAGCGGATGGCGTTGCCTGGGCTGGAACCCAGACGCCAGGAGAGCAGGCCGACGATGGCGGCCTTGATGGTTAGTAGCGCCAGCAGAGCGAGCAAAACCTGCCACCAGAGACCGAACAAGATATTGAGATCGAGCTTGACGCCGATGGTGACAAAAAACAGTCCCATCAATACATCGCGGAAAGGCTTGATGTCTTCTTCGACCTGTAGGCGGTATTCTGTTTCCGAGATCAGCATGCCGGCAACAAAGGCACCCAACGCCAGCGACAGGCCAGCAAGTTCTGTGATGTGGGCAAGGCTCAAGGTGATTAGAAGCACGTTGAGAATAAACACTTCAGACGACTTTGCCTTGGCGACGAAGTGAAACCACTTGCGCATCAGTGTCTGGCCGAAGACAAGAATGATGGCGAGAACGACAATCGCCTTGAGCAGGGCAATGCCGAGCAGAATGGCCAGTTTTTCTGGTGGCTGGGTCAGTGAGGGAATGAGGACTAGCAAGGGCACCACGGCGAGGTCCTGGAACAGCAGGACGCCCATGATTTCGCGGCCGTGGGCCGAATCGAGTTGCATGCGCTCGGCCAGTAATTTGGTCAGTACCGCCGTGGACGACATGGCGAAGACGCCGCCAAGGGCAATGCCTAGCTGCCAGCCGACCCCGAACAGCATGGTCAGCACCGTGATCAATATCATGCTCAATGTGACTTGCAAGAGGCCCAGTCCGAAGACGATGCGCTTCATCGCATAGAGCTTGGGCAGCGAGAATTCGAGGCCGATCGAGAACATCAGGAAGACCACGCCGAATTCGGCCAGTGCCTGAGCACTCTTTATGTCCTGCATCAGATTGAAGGCGTGCGGGCCGATCAGGCTGCCAACCAGCAGGTAGCCCAATACCGGCGGCAGGTTGAAACGGCGGAAGATGACCACCGCCAATACCGAGGCGCCAAGCAACAGGAGGACGAGGGAGAGTGCGCTCAAGAGGGTTTCGCGAAGTCGGGTATACTTCGGCCATCATAACCGCAGCCTGCCCATGAACCCAAGCCAATCTGCCCCTCATTTTTCGCCGGAACGCGCGCTGGAGCTGGGTCGCCAGACGCTCAGCATCGAAGCTGCTGCGGTCGACGCCCTCAAGTCTCGATTAAATGGTGAATTTGCCCGTGCCGTTGAGCTCATTCTGTTGAGCCATGGGCGTTTGATCGTTAGTGGCATGGGCAAATCCGGCCACATCGCGCGCAAGATTGCGGCGACCATGGCCAGTACGGGTACCCCGGCCTATTTTGTTCATCCTGCCGAGGCCAGCCATGGCGATCTCGGCATGATTACGCGTGAAGACGTCTTGCTTGCGTTGTCCAATTCTGGCGAATCCGAGGAGTTGTTACGTATCGTCCCGCTGGTCAAGCGTTCGGGGGCTCGGTTGATTTCAATGACGGGGGTGCCAACCTCAACCTTGGCCCTTGAGGCCGATGTGCACCTTGATGCGGGTGTCGAACAGGAGGCCTGTCCGCACAATCTCGCGCCGACCGCCAGTACGACCGCCGCCTTGGCCCTCGGCGATGCGCTGGCGGTGGCTTTGCTCGATGCCCGAGGTTTTGGGCCGGATGATTTTGCCCGTTCGCATCCCGGAGGTTCGCTAGGTCGCCGTCTGCTGACTCACGTTCGTGACGTGATGCGTGCTGGTGACAGGGTTCCCATGGTGGCGCCGGGAACCGGCGTAACCGAGGCCATCATTGCCATGTCACGCGGTGGGCTGGGTTTGGTCGTAATCACCGATGTTTCCGGCAAGGCGCTTGGCATTTTTACCGATGGCGATTTGCGCCGTGCCTTTGAGAAACGAATTGATCTCCAGGCCGGCTGGATTGACGACATCATGCATGGCGCGCCGCACACCATAGGTCCCGACCGCCTCGCTGTCGAAGCGGTCGAGATGATGGAGCGCCTGCGCATCAACGCCCTGCTGGTTGCCGATACAGATGGTCGCGTTGTTGGTGCCCTTAATATGCACGATCTTTTTACTGCCAAAGTTATCTGATGGATGCTAAAACACGGGCTGCCCGCATCAAACTCGTTGCATTCGATATCGACGGCGTGATGACTGATGGTGGTTTGCACTACACCGATGACGGTGGCGAGCTGAAAACTTTCAATGTGCAGGATGGCCTCGGCCTGGTTTTAATGCGCCGCGCCGGATTCGAGCTGGCGATAGTTACTGGCCGCACCTCCGGTGTGGTTGAAGCGCGTGCCGCAGATTTGGGTATAAGTCACGTCTATCAAGGCGTGGCCAACAAGCGCGCAGCCGTTGAGGAATTACTTGCCAAGCTCGGCTTGAACTGGAGTGAGTGTGCATTCATGGGTGACGACCTGATTGATCTGCCGGTCATGACCCAGTGCGGGCTGGCGCTCGCTCCGGCCAATGCGCGGCCTGTCGTCAAGGGATATGCGCATGCCGTGACCGATGCGGCGGGTGGCAAAGGTGCGGTGCGCGAAGCGGTCGAATTCATCTTGTTGGCGCAAGGTAAACTGGAGGCGGCTTTCGCCCCCTATCTTGAGCAGCAATGAAGAACTGGCCCAGCCATCTTTTTCCGGTGATTTTGCTCAGCCTGTTGGCCGGGCTGAGTTTTTGGCTGCAAAAGACGGTTGACCGTGACGATGCACCCAAGACCAAGTTGGTGCGCCATGAGCCGGATGCCATCGCGGAAAATTTTTCGGCGCGGCGTTTCGATGAAAATGGTCAGTTGAAGTTCCGCCTGGTCGCGCCATTCATGATGCATTACGCTGACGATGATTCTTCTGAGTTGCGTTCACCCACTCTTGTCGCCTATCGGCCCGATGCTCCGCCTGTGACGATTTCCGGGCGGCATGCCAAGGTCACCTCAAAAGGCGAGGTGGTTTATATCTGGGAGGATGTCGTGGTCAATCGCGCGGCAACACCAGAGCGCCCGGCAATGACCGGGCGTATGCCAGATCTTCTCGTTGAGCCGAATCTGGGTACCGCCTTTACGAACAGCCCGGTTGAAATCACCCAGGAGCGATCCTGGGTCAAGGGGGTTGGCATGCACATCGATAACAATACTTCCACCTTCGTGCTGCAGTCACAGGTCACTGGTCTGTATTACTCAAGCAAGGCACCGAAATGAGTCTCCGAATCGCTTCCCTTCTTCTGATGTCGCTAATCTCCAGCGCAGTAATGGCTGAACGTGCTGATCGCGACAAGCCTTTGCAGCTTGAAGCAAATCGCGTTTCAATCGATGACGCCAAAAAAATACAGATCCTTGAGGGAGATGTCCTGCTGATCAAGGGAACGATGGTTCTAAAGGCAGAGCGGGTCGTTATTACCGAAGATCAGTATGGTTTTCAGAAAGGTACTGCCTTCGGTGGCAAGGATGGTCTGGCACGTATCCGCCAAAAGCGTGAAGGCCGCGAGGAGTACGTCGAGGGCGAGGCGGAGCGTATCGAGTACAACACCAATAATGAAGTGGCCGAATTGTTTCACCGTGCTTGGGTCAAGAGTGGCGAAGACGAGGTCAAGGGCGACTACATCTGGTACGACGGCATTAGCGAGAAGTATCTGGTTACCGCTGGTGAAGCGCGTGATGTAAAAGCACCGCCGGCTCGCGTGCGGGCAATTATTCAGCCAAAAAACAAGGGCGCCCCGACGGCACCAGCCACGAAAGGCAACCCTTTGGAGTTGCGTGGGGCCAGTGGTATTGCTGCGCAGCCGGCTCGCGAGTAGGTGACAAATCCCAACTTTGCTTTGCCGCAGAGGGTTTTGGCGGGGTTGCTACAATCGCCCATAAGCTACTGATTTGTATTGCCTAAAAAAATTGTGCGACGCACAAAAAATCTTGACATTGCAAAAACCATGGTTATAATTAGAGTTATGGTGCAGTGCAGCATTGATGTAAAAGCCCTGCAACGGTTCATCCCGGTTTCGCTTTTAACTTCTTAGGAGATTCACTATGTTCAAGACC
>ERZ724516.608-NODE-608-length-22058-cov-4.265237_pt1 | contig 22058 bp, 18 predicted proteins | sample MGYA00376049_ERZ724516 | MGnify/ENA primary metagenome ERZ724516 (study PRJEB28724, sample SAMN07190886) | activated sludge metagenome | isolation source: activated sludge of sewage treatment plant in Hong Hong | place: USA: Christiansburg, Virginia | collected... | reverse complement strand
CGCAGATGTATTCGGCGATCCAGACCGGCCAGCAGTTCGGCATGCAGACGCTGGATCAATGCCTGCTCGACATGGTTCGCCGCAACATCGTCTCCGGCAACGAGGCGCGCACCAAGGCAGCCAACAAGGACGCCTTCGCGGTCTGACCGCGCTAGGCCAGGAGACAGTATGGAACGCGATCAGGCATTAAAATTCATGCACGACCTGCTGCGACTGATGTCGCAGAAGAAGGGCTCCGACCTGTTCATCACGGCCGGCTTCCCGCCAGCGATCAAGATCGACGGCAAGATCAACCCGGTGTCGAACCAGACACTCTCTTCGCAGCACACCTCGGAGCTGGCGCGCGCGATCATGAACGATCGCCAGGCGGCTGATTTTGAAGCGTCCAAAGAGTGCAACTTTGCCATTTCGCCTTCCGGCATCGGTCGCTTCCGCGTGAACGCACTGGTGCAGCAGGGCCGTGTCGCTGTCGTCTGCCGCACCATCAACATGACCATTCCGAACCTGGACGATCTCGGCATGCCGAGCGTGCTCAAGGATATCGGCATGACCAAGCGCGGGTTGATCATCTTCGTTGGCGGCACCGGCACCGGCAAGACCACCTCGCTGGCAGCCATGGTCGATTTTCGCAATGCCAACAGCTACGGTCACATCATCACCATCGAAGACCCGATCGAATATGTCCATGAACACAAGAACTGCGTCGTCACGCAGCGCGAAGTGGGTATCGACACCGACAGCTGGGATGCGGCGCTGAAGAACACCCTGCGCCAGGCGCCGGACGTGATCCTGATGGGTGAAATCCGCGACCGCGAAACGATGGACCATGCCGTGGCCTTCGCTGAAACCGGCCACCTCTGTCTGGCAACGCTTCACGCCAACAGTGCCAACCAGGCGATCGACCGGATCATCAACTTCTTCCCGGAAGAGCGTCGGCCGCAACTGCTGATGGACCTATCCCTCAACCTGCGCGCCATGGTTTCGCAGCGGCTGATCCCGAAAAAAGACGGCAAGGGCCGTGCCGCCGCCGTCGAGATCATGCTCAACTCGCCGCTCATTTCCGACCTGATCTTCAAGGGCGAAGTGCACGAGATCAAGGAGATCATGAAGAAGTCGCGCGAGCTGGGCATGCAGACCTTCGACCAGGCACTGTTCGACCTCTACGAAGCCGGCAAGGTCAGCTACGAAGACGCGCTACGCAATGCGGATTCGGTGAATGACCTGCGCCTGCAGATCAAGCTGCATGGCAAGGAATCCAAAGACCGGGATCTCACGACCGGCATCGGCCACCTAGACATTGTTTAGCGGGTTGCTCGCCAGCACTTCGTTGGCTGCGGTCCGGCACTCCTCGCCGTAGCGAAGCTACTGTCCCACAGGGATTCCCTTCGGTCATCTCGTCGTGCCAAACCTTGCCGCCTCGTTCTGGCTTCGCCTTGAGGGCTGGAGAACGAGGGACACTATTCCACCTCGCATTACCTGATAAAGCGGAAATAAGCGATCAGCTCGCGCAGGCGGGATGAGGCCTGCTTCATTTCGCTCGTCTTCTCGGTGACTTCGGCAATTGAGGTTGAGGTCTGGTCGATACCGCTGACGATGCCTTCGACCTGGCTGGCGATTTCGTTGCCGGCGGCCGATTGTTGCTGGGTTCCCTCGGCGATGTGACGGGAAATCGAGGCCACTTCTTCGCCGTGATGGGCAACGGCATCGAGACCGGTGCGGGCTGCTTCGACGGCTGTGTTGGCGCCGGCCACGTGGGTTCCCGCCGCTTCCATCGTCGACACCGCAATTTGTGTGATGCGCTGGATCTCCTGGATGCTGGCAGTGATCTCCGAGGTCTGCTTGCTGGCGTTCTCGGCCAGTTTTCTGACCTCGTCGGCGACCACGGCAAAACCGCGGCCGGATTCACCGGCACGCGCGGCTTCGATGGCGGCATTCAGCGCCAGCAGATTGGTCTGCTCGGCAATCCCGCGAATCACCTGACTGACGCGATCGATGGCAAAGATCGACTGGAAGAGTTCAGCCATGGTCTGCCCGGCACCATTGACGGTCGTCACCACATTCTGCGAAGCCTCCTGGCTTTCGCCCATGCGCAGCGATGCTTCGCTCAGCAGCCCGTGCGACGCCTCTACCGCCTGTGATGCCTGTTGGGCACTGCCAGCGATTTCATTGACCGAGGCCACCAGTTGCTCGACGGCGGCCGCTATGCTGCTGGCGGCACCGGACTGAATCTCGGTGACCTTGCGCGTTTGCTCCATTTCGCCCGTCAGGATATCGGCGCTGCTGCCCACCAGTTCGGCTGCTTCGGCAATCTCGGCCATCATGGCTTTGAGGTGCGTTTGCATGGTGACCAGCGAATCGTTGAGTTTGCCGATCTCGTCGACGCGATGCAGTGGGATTTCGTCAGTCAGGTCGCCTTGGGCGATATGGTCAAGACGGCCAATGATGCGCTGGATGATGCTCATCATCTTGTTCTGGATAACCAGCAGCCACACCCCGGCGAGCACCCCCGAAAGACCGAGCAACTGCAGCACCGTTTCGATCGTGCCGGCCGACAACCCGAGCGACGGCCCAAACAGATGTGCTGCCGCGCCAACCAGCTGTGCAGCGATCAACCACAGCACGAAGCCATTGAGCTTCGCCTTCAGGGAAACACGCATCCAGGCAGTAGGCTTCGGAATGCTGGCCTTGCCGTCCTTCAACTGCCGGTACAGGGCTTCGGCATCGGCAACCTGCTGCCGTGTCGGCTCGGTACGCACCGACATGTAGCCGATCGTTTCATTGTTCTTGAGCACCGGCACCACCAGTGCATCAACCCAGTAGTAATCACCGTTCTTGCATCGGTTCTTGACGATGCCACGCCAGGGGCGCCCCTCCTTGATCGTCTCCCAGAGCCAGGCAAATGCGCCGGGAAGCATGTCCGGATGGCGCACAAGGTTATGGTTCTTGCCGATCAGCTCTTCACGCGTGAAACCACTGATCGCGACAAAAGTGTCGTTGGCGTAGGTGATGCTGCCTTTGAGGTCGGTACGGGAAACAATGTAGCGCCCCTTGGGAAACGGCACCTCAGTCTGGGTAACGGGTAGATTGACTTTCAATTTGGCCTCGGCGAAGTCCTGGATGCGTTGCTCCGGCGCATTTTACGCTACTACCAAAGTCATATGTCGTGCCGATACTGCGCAGCACGAGCGCCTAACTTCAAGCGGACGCGGGCCTGGATGGCCGGTTGCTCCCCGCCACCATCTTGATCTCGAACAGCCGGCATTCCAGCGCGCCGTTGTAGAGCGGAGTCTTCTTGCTCGGAGTCAGGCGCATCAGCTTGGGCATGCGCAGGTCGGCGGTGAAGAAGTAGCAGTTCCAGCCGGCGAAGTGGCGCTTCAAGGCCGTGCCCAGCTGCGGGTAAAGCGCAGCCAGCGAGTCCTGCTCTTCCAGACGCACGCCGTAGGGCGGGTTGCAGACGAGGACGCCGCTGTCTTTCGGGGCTTCGATCTCCAGCATGTCGGCATTGACCAGCTCGACTGCCCCCAGCAAGCCGGCACGGTCGAGGTTGGCCGTTGCCGCACGGACGGACTGTGCATCAATGTCGCTACCGTAAAGCTGCGCCCAGGCGACCGGCTTTTCTGCGGCCAGTGCCGACTCGCGTTGCTGACGCCAGATTTCGGGGGCAAAGGTTTTCAGCCGCTCGAAAGCAAAATTGCGGCGACTGCCGGGCGCAATGTTGTGCGCCATCTGCGCCGCCTCAAGCAGGAAGGTGCCGCTGCCGCACATCGGGTCGAACAGCGGTGTGCCGGGTTGCCAGCCGCTCAGGCGCAGGATGCCGGCGGCGAGGTTTTCCTTGAGCGGCGCATCAACTGTTTTCTGCCGCAGGCCGCGCTGCCACAGTGGATCACCGGAGGTATCGACGTACAGCGTACAGTCGTCGGCGGTAAGGAAGGCATGCACCCGGACATCCGGCGTGCGCGTGTCGATGCTGGGGCGAATATCGCACTCGCGGCGGAAGCGGTCGCAGATCGCATCCTTGATGCGCAGCGTGATGAAATCGAGGCTTTTCAGCGGGCACTTGATCGCCGTCACATCGACGCGCAGCGTCTGCGTCGGCAGGAACCACTGCGGCCAGTCGGCAGCCAGCGCCAGCTGGTAGATATCCTCTTCCTTCTTGTAGCCCTTGGCGGAGATGCGCCACAGGATGCGGGCGGCGATGCGCGAATGCAGGTTGGCGGCATAGCACACCGCCCAGTCGCCGGCAAAAGTGGCGCCTCCGGAAACGGTCTTGATGTGCAGCCCGCCTACTGCGGCAAGGTCTTCGGCCAGCAGTTGTTCGAGGCCACGCGGGCAGGAGGCGAAGAAATTTTGCATTTAGAAGGGCTTCAGGATGACGAGGAAGCTGATCGCAAAAAGGATCAGCACCGGCAGCTCGTTGAACCAGCGGAACCAGACATGGCTGCGCTGGCAGGTCCCCGCAGTGAAGGCACGCAGCAACTGGCCGCAATAGAGATGGTAGCCCACCAGCACTAGCACCAGCGTGGTCTTGGCATGCAGCCAGCCGCCCGTAAACCCATAGCCCAGCCACAGCCACAGCCCCAGCCCGACGGCGAGCGCTCCGAGCGGGGTCATGAAGCGATAGAGCTTGCCAGCCATCAGCAGCAGACGATCGCGTTCGGCGATGCTATCAGCCGGCACCATGGCCAGATTCACGAAAATGCGCGGCAGGTAGAAGAGGCCGGCAAACCAGCTGACCACCAGCGCGATGTGCAAAGACTTGATGACGAGCACTTATGCTTTCCTTTCCTTCAGGGCGGCGGCGATACCTTCTTCCACGCTCGGGTAGGCGAGGCGCAGCCGCAATTCTTCTTTCAGCCGCCGGTTCGAGAGGCGGCGCGATTCGCGCATGAACGAGAGCTGCATCGGTGGCAGCACACGCTCGGCTTCGTCCCGGCTCAGTCGCTGCGGCCGCGGCAACCCGAAAGTATCGGCCACGCAGTCGAAATACTCGCCCATCTGCAGCTGCGAATCGTCGGTGACATTGTAGGCGCGGTTCGGTCGCGCATGTTGCAGCGCGGCGCAGCAGGCGGCCGCAAGATCGTCGGCGTGGATGTGATTGGTAAAAACATCGTCAGCCGCCTGCAATGCCGGGGTGCCCTTGCGCTGCCTTTCTACCGGCAAGCGGTCACTGGCATAGATGCCGGGCGCACGCAGGATGCCGACCGCGACACCGGTGCGGCGCCCGAAAGCACGCAACTGACGCTCGGCATCCAGGCGACGGATGCCGCGCGCCGTGTCGGGTCGCGGCGCACGCGTTTCGTCGATCATCGCGCCCTGACAGTCGCCATAGACACCGCTGGTACTGATGTAGATGAGGCGCTGTGGTAGACTTTTTCCCCGCCCCAGTGCCGCCAGCAGCTTGTGGGTGCGGGTATCACGAGCGCCGCGATCCGGCGGTGGTGCCAGATGCAGCACGCAGTCGGCAAGGCCGGCCAGTCGCATCAGGCTGGCCCGGTCGTCGAGGTCGCCGGGCAGGGGGATGGCGCCTGCCTCACGCCAGCGCGCCATCTGCGCCGCATCACGCAACAGGGCATAAACACGGAAACGCCGAAGCAGCAGGGGCAAGGCGCGCCAGGCAACATCGCCACAGCCGACAATCAATAATTTTTGCACTGGCGAATTGTATCAATCTATCGATCAGTTTCGCCGGCAGCGCCCACGTCCGGGCCAGCTTCGGACAAGAAGGATAATCATGAGTTTTGCAGTTGCCATTCAGCCTTCGGGGCACACTCTGTCAGCCGAAGCGGATGAATCCATTCTCGAAGCCGCAATGCGTCAGGGGTTGACGCTACCCTACGGCTGCCGTGACGGCGTCTGCGGCGCCTGCCGGGGCAAGGTGCTGGCTGGAGAAGTCGATCACGGAAAGGCACAGGACCATGCGCTGAGCGATACCGACCGGGAGGCAGGCTTTGCGCTTTTCTGCTGCGCCCGGGCGCGTTCCGACCTGGTCATCGAGTCCCGTGAAGTCCGGAAAGCCGGCGACATTCCGGTCAAGACACTGCCAGCACGCATCCAGCAGTTGGTCCGGGCGGCACCCGATGTGATGATCCTGAAGCTCAAGCTGCCGGCCAGTGAACGTCTGCAGTTCCTGGCCGGGCAGTACATCGACATTCTGCTCAAGGATGGCAAGCGGCGCAGCTTCTCGCTGGCCAACGCGCCGCATGATGACGAGCTTCTCGAACTGCATGTCCGCCACATGGCCGGCGGCCTGTTTACCGGGCAGGTTTTTTCGCAGATGAAGGAAAAGGACATTCTGCGTTTCAATGGGCCTCATGGCACATTTTTCCTGCGCGAAGATTCGAAGAAGCCGATGGTCATGGTCGCTGGTGGCACCGGTTTTGCGCCGATCAAATCCGTCGTCGAGCACGCCATCGCTGAAAATTGCCAGCGGCCGATCACCGTCTATTGGGGCGGCCGAACCCGTGCCGATCTTTACCACTTGCGTCTTGCCGAGGGCTGGGCCACCGCAAACGCCAACATTCATTTTGTTCCCGTGCTTTCGGAGTCGACTACAGCAGATTCATGGGAAGGCCGCACCGGCCTCGTCCATCAGGCAGTCATGGCCGACTTTCCGGATCTTTCGGGGCATCAGGTTTACGCTTGTGGCGCACCTGCAATGATTGCTGCTGCAAAGCGCGATTTCGGCAGCGGGTGTAAGCTCCCGGAATCAGAATTTTTTGCTGACTCGTTCGAGTTTGCCAACGACAAGACGTAAGCCAGAGGGATTTGCGATGAGCTTTTTTCTGACCCGCCAGCCGCTGATCAACCATCAGGGCAAGATCATCGCCACACGGCTGCGACTGCATGCTGCCGATGGCACCAATTCGGCCTCGGTCGTCGATACGCTGAACGGTCTGAACGACTGCTGGCCCCCCAGCGACCGCAGCATCTTCGTCAATTTCGACAGCCTCGCCGACGACATGGGCCTGCTCGACTGGATTGCGCCGGCCAACGTCACCTTCGAGTTGCCCGGCGCGCCCTTCTGCACCGATCACACCGCAGCATTCGTGGCCGCGCTCAAGGAAGCCAACCTGTCGTTGTGCTACAACTTCGATGCACAGGCCGCCCAGGTTTTTGGCAGTGGCGCGGCGTTCCGGTTCATCGGCTTCGATGCGGCCAGCTTCTCCCCGGCCCAGCTCAAGGCACTGCTCGCCAAGACGCAGCCTTACGGGATCCCCGTCGCCTTCAACGTCGACACGCAGGCAACGTTCAAGGCGTGCATGGATGCGGGCATGACAGCTGCCGCCGGCTGGTTCATCAAGCAACCGACCACAACCCCGGCCAAGCAACTGAATGCGAGCCAGGCGCACATCGTGCGCGTACTGAACCTCGTGCGAAAAAATGCCGACGTCGGCGAAATCGAGTCGGCGCTGAAGCAGGACGTCGCGCTCTCCTACAAGCTCCTGCGTTACATCAACTCGGCCGGCTTCGGGCTTTCCTGCGAAGTGCAGTCGTTCAAGCATGCGGTGACCATCCTCGGCTACAACAAACTGAACAAATGGCTGTCGCTGCTGCTGGTCACCGCCAGCAAGGATCCGATGGCCCCCACTTTGATGCACGCCGCGCTGACCCGAGCCCGACTGATGGAGCAACTCGGCCACGGTCTGGTGGAGAAATCGGAATACGACAACCTGTTCATCACCGGCGCTTTCTCGATGCTTGATCTGCTGCTCGGCGTCAGCATGGAACAGGCCCTCGAGTCGATGCACCTGCCGGAGCCGATCACCGATGCGCTTTTAGGGAACGGCGGGCTATACGCGCCCTTCCTCGATCTGGCACTGGCTTGCGAAGCCGGCGATGGCGCTACACTGGCCGATCAGGCCGGCATGCTGGGGCTGACCGGGGATCAGGTGAATCGTGCGCAGCTTGGCGCGCTGGCCTTTGCCGACGCGATGGAAATGTAAGCCGCCTGATCGCAATCATTATCCTGCTTGTGAAAATGGCGCCCAAGGGCGCCATTTTCACAAGGTCGATCCGGGATCACTCCCCCAGATAGGCTTCGCGAACCTTCGGATTGTGCAGCAGTTCGGCAGCATCGCCGGTCAGCGTGATTTCGCCACTCTCCATGACATAACCGCGCTGACTGGTTTCCAGCGCCAGCTTGGCATTCTGCTCGATGAGCAGAATGGTCATGCCTTCGGCCGCCACGGTGCGGATCACTTCGAAAATCTTCTGCACCATGATCGGCGCCAGCCCCATTGACGGCTCATCAAGCAGCAGCAATTTCGGCCGGCTCATCAGCGCGCGACCAATCGCCAGCATCTGCTGCTCGCCACCGGAGAGGGTGCCGGCCAACTGCTTCTCGCGCTCCTTGAGGCGTGGAAACAGGCCGTAGACATGTTCGAGATCGGCCGCAATCACCGCCTTGTCATCACGGGTGAAGGCGCCCATGGCGAGGTTTTCGGCAATCGTCAGGCGGGCAAATACACCGCGCCCCTCAGGCACCAGGGCAATCCCTTCGCTGACCAACCGATGGGGCGGCAGCTTGTTGATCTCCTTCCCCAGGTAGCGGATGCTGCCGCCAGCCGTATCGAGCATACGCGCCAGCGCCTTCAGCGTGCTCGTCTTGCCGGCACCGTTGGCGCCAATCAGCGCCACCATCTCGCCCGGATTGATATGGAATGTGATGCCGCGCACCGCCTGAATGCCCCCATAGGCAACACGCAGGCCTTCGACGATCAGCAAGGCTTCATGGCTCATCAGGCAGCGACTCCGATATAGGCTTCGATCACGCGCGGGTCGTGCTGCACCACCGACGGCACATCCTCAATGATCAGTGCGCCGTAATCGAGCACGGCGACCCGATCGCACAAACCCATGACCAGTTTTACATCATGTTCGATGAGCAGGATGGTGACGCCGTCGGCACGGATGCCTTCGATCAGCAGGCGCAGTTCCTCGGTCTCGGTGCCGTTCATGCCGGCTGCCGGCTCATCGAGACAGAGCAGTTTCGGCTCGGTGGCCAGCGCCCGCGCGATTTCGAGGCGACGCTGATCGCCGTAGGAGAGATTTTTGGCCAGATCATCGGCGCGGTCTTCGACGCCAACATAATGCAGCAGCTCTTCGGCTCGCCGACGAATCGCCGCCTCTTCTTCACGCGCTGCGCGGTTGCGCAGCATCGCGCCAAAAACGCCGGAGCGGGTACGGACATGGCGGCCGACCATGACATTGTCGAGCGCCGTCATGTTGCCGAACAGGCGAATGTTCTGGAAGGTCCGGGCAATACCGCGCTCGGCAGCCTTGTGCGGCGCATCGGCTTTCAGCGGTGCACCGTCGAAGACGAAGCCGCCGCCATCCGGCACATAGAGTCCGGTCATGCAGTTGAAGAAAGTGGTCTTGCCGGCACCGTTCGGGCCGATCAAACCATAGACCTCGCCCTTGCGGATGCTCAGCGACACATCGCGCAGCGCCTTCACCCCGCCGAAATGCTTGGCGACGGCCTGAGCTTCAAGCAGAACTTCATGCGTTGCGCTCATCGCAGCTTCTCCGCTGTTTTTTCCATCAACTCACGGCGGCGATCGGGAGACGGCCACAATCCGGCCGGCTTGAAGCGCATCACCAATACCAGCGCCAGACCGAAAATCAGCATGCGCAGACTTTCGGGGTCGGCCAGCACTTCGCCAAACAATGCTTTCTGGATCGGCACCACGGCATAGCGCAGCGCCTCCGGCAGCACGGTCAGCAGCACCGCGCCGAGGATGACGCCGGGGATGTGCCCCATGCCGCCAAGTACCACCATCGCGAGAATCATCACCGACTCGATCAGCGAAAAACTTTCCGGCGAGACAAAGCCCTGCATGGCGGAGAACATGCCGCCAGCGATGCCGCCAAAGGAAGCCCCCATGGCGAAGGCCAGCAGCTTCACGTTGCGCGTGTTGATGCCGATGGCCTTGGCTGCGATTTCATCCTCACGGATCGCCTGCCAGGCACGGCCGATGCGCGAATGCTGCAAGCGATAGTTGATGACGATCACCGCCAGCACCATCAACAGCAACAGGTAGTAGTACTTCTGCGGGCCGCTGACCGAAATTCCGAAAATCGTCGACGCAGCGCTGAACTTGAAATCGCCGATAGCCACCGGATCGATCAGGGTGATGCCCTGCGGACCGTTGGTGATGTTGATCGGCGAATTCAGGTTATTCATGAAAATACGCACGATCTCGCCAAAGCCGAGGGTGACGATGGCCAGATAATCGCCACGCAACTTCAGCGTGGGTGCACCAAGGAGTACACCAAAGATGCAGGCGACGATGCCGCCCAGCGGCAGGATGACCCAGAACGGCAGGTGCAGGCCGAAATGCGGACTGGCGAGCAAGGCGTAGAGATAGGCGCCGACCGCATAGAAGGCGATGTAGCCGAGATCGAGCAGGCCGGCAAAGCCGACGACGATGTTGAGCCCCAGCGCCAGAAACACATAGAGAATCGCAAAATCGATGATGCGCACCCAAGCCTGTCCGCCGAGCGCGGCGACAAAAGGCAGGCCAAGCAGGGCAATGGCAATGAGCAGATAGCCGAGCGACTTGCGCATCGGAAGCGAGCCGATCCAGGAACTCATGCGCGGTCTCCCGTCTTTTCGCCGAAGAGGCCGGATGGCCGGAACATCAGCACGAAGATGAGCACGACAAAAGCGAAGATGTCTTGATAGTGGCTCCCCAGGAACCCGCCCGTCAGATCGCCGATATAACCGGCCCCGAGCGCTTCGATCAGACCCAGCAGGACGCCGCCGGCCATGGCGCCCGCCAGATTGCCGATACCGCCAAGCACTGCAGCAGTAAAGGCTTTCAGGCCGAGCATGAAGCCCATCTGATAGTGGGCAATTTCGTAATAGGTGCCGACCATCACACCGGCCAGTGCACCGAGTGCAGAGCCGATGATGAAGGCGGAGGAAATGACACGATTGGCATTCACCCCCATCAAGCCGGCCACTGCCGGATTCTGGGCGGTGGCGCGCATGGCCATGCCGAGCTTGGTGCGATAGACAAGGAAGAGCAGGCCGCTCATCGAAATGGTGGAGACCAGGACAATCATCACCTGAACACTGGTGAAGGCAGCACCACCGATTTCGAACTGCGTCTTCTCGATCAGTGAGGGGAAGGTCATGTAGTTGCGGCCCCAGACCATCATCGCCACGTTCTGCAGCACGATGGACATGCCGATCGCCGTGATCAGCGGGGTCAGGCGCGGCGCGTTGCGCAGCGGGCGGTAGGCAATACGCTCCAGGCTCCAGCCGAGGAGCATGCAGACAGCCGTTGCCGCGACGACACCCAGACCACCGGCGAGCCAGACGGGAAAGCCCAGTTTGAGCAGCAGGGTAACCGTCGTGATGGCGACCAGCGTACCGATCATCACCACCTCGCCGTGGGCGAAGTTGATCAGCCCCATGATGCCGTAGACCATGGTGTAGCCAAGCGCGACCATCGCATAGATGGCGCCCTGCACAAGGCCGTTGATGATCTGCTGGAGGAAGATGTCCATGCTGTATGAATAAAAAGTCTGGATGAAGAAACGGCGCCCTGAGGCGCCGTTTCTTGGTTACGGGCGGGAATTATACTCCGGCCGTTGCTTACTTCTTCTCGACCGCCGCCTTGGTGGCGTCAGCCGCATCCTTCACCACTTCAGCAGCGGCCTTGGTGCCTTCCTTGGCCATGTCTGCTGCAGCATTGCCGACCGCCTTCGCTGCATCGCCGGTGGCCTTGGCTGCGTCTGCGACAGCTTCGGCCACACCGCCACCGAGAGTCTCTACATACTCCAGCTTGCCGGCCTTGAACTGATACAGGGAAATTGCGCCACCCTTCAAATCGCCTTTTTCATCAAAGGCAATCTTGGCCGTCACCCCTTCGTAGCTGGTCTTGCCAACTTCCGGCAAGTACTTGGCCGGCTCAACCGAATTGGCGCGCTTCATCGAATCGACCATGACCATCACTGCGTCGTAGACGTTCGGCGCGTAGAGCTGGATTTCGGCGTTGTACTTCTTGGTGAACTTATCCTTGAAGGCCGGACCGTTGGCCATCTTTTCCAGCGGTACGCCGGGCATCGAGCAGTAATGGCCATCGGTAGCCGGGCCGCCGAGCTTCATAAATTCCGGCGTGCAGACACCGTCGCCGCCGAGGAATTTGGCCTTGAGGCCCAGTTCCTTCATCTGCTTGGCCAGCGGGCCACCCTGGGCATCCATGCCGCCATAGAAGACGAGGTCCGGTTTCTTCGACTTGATCTTGGTGAGAATGGCCTTGAAATCGGTGGCCTTGTCGTTGGTGTATTCAGTTGCAACCACCTTCAAGCCAGAGGCTTCTGCCGCCTTCTTGAATTCGTCGGCCAGGCCCTGGCCATAGGCCGAGCGGTCATCAATGATGGCGACGGTCTTGGCACCCTGCTTGGCAGCAAATTCACCCAGGACCTTGCCCTGCTGGATGTCGTTGGCCATCACGCGGAAGGCAGTGGCAAAGCCCTGCTGCGTGTACTTCGGGTTGGTGGCGGAAGGCGAAATCTGCGGAATGCCCGCATCGGAATACAGCTTGGAGGCCGGGATGGTGGTGCCGGAGTTGAGGTGACCGATGACGCCGTTAACCTTGGCATCGACCAGCTTCTGGGCAACGATGGTGCCCTGTTTCGGATCAGCCTGATCATCTTCGGCCAGCAGTTCGAACTTGATCTTGGCGCCGCCGATTTCGAGCGCCTGTGCATTCAGTTCTTCGATGGCGAGCTTGGCGCCGTTCTCGTTGTCCTTACCCAGGTGCGCCTGCGGGCCGGTCATCGGTGCCACGTGACCGAGCTTGACCGTCACTTCCGGCTTCGGCGGCGGGGGCGGCGGAGCGGCTGGTGCAGCGGCTGGCGCCGGGGCAGCCGCCTGTGGCTTCGGCTCTTCCTTCTGACCGCAACCGATCACGGCGATGGACGCAGCCAGCGCAAGGGTAATACCAGGAAAACGAGAGAATTGCATGGATAGGTCTCCGATGTTGTTATTGCAAGAACACAAGGATAGCGCCGGAACATGCCGGTAGGGCAACGAAGCGAATGATTCTCCTCACCGCCAACCCGCTTGTCAACACAATACAGGGGGGCGATCTGTGGCCACAAAAAAGCCGGCAAAAACCGGCTTTTTTCGGGAGCGCAGAAGTATTACTTCAGGCTGAGGATCCACTTCACCAGTTTTTGCGACTCTTCCGGCGTCACCTTGTTCGGCGGCATCGGAACGGCACCCCAGTTGCCCTTGCCGCCCTTGATGACGGTTTCGGCCAGCTTGGCTTCAGCACCGGCTTGACCAGCATACTTCTTCGCAACGTCCTTGTAGGCCGGACCAACGACCTTCTTGTCGACGTTGTGGCAGGTCATGCAGTTCTTCGACTTGGCCAGTGCCTCGTCAGCCTGGGCGACACCAGCGGACAGGATGCCGGCAGCGGCCAGCAGGGATACGGTAATCAGTTTCATCTCTCTCGCTCCGTTCAACGGTTATGGGTAGGAAACGCCGATCTTAATCCACAAATCCGGGCTTGGAAACCACGTGAGTCAATTTTTCCAGGTCAATCCTGGTCGGCAAGGAATTAACGCCGACAGGTCCGCTTGAGTTGACGGCGCCAGCGTCCGGTTTGCATCACATCACTCTTGGTAAAACCTTCGGGTTCGTTCAGATCAGCTCAGTGCGGCCGTGAAGAAACCGCAAGCGCCGTGCCGGCCAGGACGAAAAGCCCGCCAAAAAAACGGTTCTGCACCCGCAGTGCACGCTCATCGTGCAACCAGCGGCCGAGACGGGAAGCTGTCAGTGCATAGACCGACATGACGACAATGTCGGTGGCACACAGGGTTGCCGCAATGAGCAGATACTGCGGAAGCTGCGGTGTGGCGGCGTCGATGAAGGGTGGCACCAGCGCGACGATGAAAACCAGTGCCTTGGGATTGCTCAGATTGACCAGCAAACCCTGCAGGAACAAACCGCGCCGGACTGGTGCCGCCTGCCCGGTATCCGGCGCTACGGGCAATGACCGCCATTTCTGCACGCCGAGCCAGACAAGATAGGCAGCACCCAGCAGCTTGAGAATCGAGAAAGCGGCCTCGGATGTTGCCAGCAAAGCGCCGAGCCCGAGCGCGACCACCGACAACTGGATCAACAGGGCACACTGCAGGCCAGCGATCAGCGCCAGGGCTGGCCAGTAACCATAGCGTGCGCCGGTACTCATGCTGGCAACCGCACCCGGTCCGGGGCTGACGGCGATCACGATCGCCGCCAGCAGAAAGCCGAACCAGGTTGCCAGTGTCACCGCATCACTTCTTGCGCTGAATCTGGGAAACGTCGCGTACGGCGCCCTTGTCGGCCGAGGTGGTCATCAGGGCATACGCCTGCAGCGCTGCGGAAACCACTCGATCACGGGCAACCGGCTGCCAGGCAGCATCGCCCTTGGCGTCCATGGCGGCACGGCGCTTGGACAACTCGGCATCGGTGACGGCGAGGTGAATGCGGCGCTTGGGGATATCGATCTCGATGGTGTCGCCATTCTCGACGAGGCCAATGGCCCCGCCATCAGCAGCCTCCGGCGAAGCATGGCCAATGGACAGGCCGGAAGTGCCGCCGGAGAAGCGGCCATCGGTCAGCAGCGCACAATCCTTGCCCAGTCCGCGCGACTTCAGGTACGAGGTCGGGTAGAGCATTTCCTGCATGCCCGGCCCGCCCTTGGGGCCTTCGTAGCGCACGATCACCACATCACCGGCGACGACTTCGCCACCGAGGATGCCGGCAACCGCATCGTCCTGACTTTCGTAAACGCGGGCTTTGCCGGCAAACACCCAATTCTCCTCATCCACGCCGGCCGTCTTGACGATGCAGCCATCGAGCGCGATGTTTCCGTAGAGCACGGCCAGGCCACCTTCCTGCGTGTACGCATTGGGCTGGTTGCGAATGCAACCGTGGGTACGGTCAAGATCAAGTTCGTGGTAGCGACGGTTCTGCGAGAACGCCACCTGCGTCGGCACGCCGCCCGGTGCTGCCTTGAAAAATTCGTGGACCTTGACGTCATGCTCGCGAATCACATCCCAGCGGTCGATGACTTCGCCAAGGTTCTTCATGTGCACGGTCGGCACGTCACGGTGGATCAGGCCGGCACGGTCCAGCTCGCCAAGAATGGCCATGATGCCGCCGGCACGATGCACGTCTTCGATGTGGTAGTCCTGCGTTGCCGGCGCCACCTTGGCCAGGCACGGCACCTTGCGCGAGATGCGGTCGATGTCCTTCATCGTGAAGTCGACGCCGGCTTCCTGTGCTGCAGCGAGGATGTGCAGCACGGTATTGGTCGAGCCGCCCATCGCCACATCAAGTGCCATCGCATTCTCGAAAGCAGCCTTGGTCGCAACCGAGCGCGGCAGAACCGAGGTGTCGTCGTTTTCGTAATAGCGGCGGCACATCTCGACCACGGTACGCCCCGCCTTGAGGAACAGCTCCTTGCGATCGGCGTGCGTTGCCACCACGGTGCCGTTGCCCGGCAGCGAGAGGCCGAGCGCCTCGGTCAGGCAGTTCATCGAGTTGGCAGTAAACATGCCGGAGCACGAACCGCAGGTCGGACAGGCGGAGCGCTCAATGTTTTCCACTTCCTCGTCCGAGCAGCTACTGTCGCCAGCCTTGATCATGGCGTCGATGAGGTCGACGGCGATGATCTTGCCTTCCCACTTCACCTTGCCGGCCTCCATCGGGCCGCCGGAAACAAAGATCGCCGGGATATTGAGGCGCATGGCCGCCATCAGCATACCCGGCGTGATCTTGTCACAGTTGGAGATGCAGACCATGGCGTCGGCGCAGTGGGCGTTGACCATATATTCCACGGAGTCGGCGATCAGGTCGCGCGACGGCAACGAATAGAGCATGCCGCTGTGCCCCATGGCGATCCCGTCGTCGATGGCGATGGTGTCGAATTCCTTGGCGATGCCACCAGCTGCCTCGATCTCGCGGGCCACCAGTTGCCCCAGGTCCTTGAGGTGCACATGGCCGGGCACGAACTGGGTGAAGGAATTGACGATGGCGATGATCGGCTTGCCGAAGTCGCCATCCTTCATGCCGGTGGCGCGCCAGAGGGCGCGTGCACCGGCCATGTTGCGGCCGTGGGTGGAGGTACGGGAACGGTATTGGGGCATGACAAGACTCCGTGAAAAGCAGTGAACTGAACGGCGAACCAAAAGCTGCGCCGGCATTGCGATGGCAAGCTTGGGATGTTGGACAGCGCAGGCCGACTATAATTCGGGAACTTCAAATTTTAGCCCAATCCCTCCGCCCATGCTGGTCCACCCCCAATTCGATCCGATTGCCCTTGCTGTTGGCCCCCTCGCCATTCACTGGTACGGGCTGATGTACCTCCTCGCCTTTCTTCAGTTCTGGTGGCTGGGAAAGCTGCGCATCAGCAGTGGCGCGGCGACGGGCTGGCGCGTGGAAGCGCTGGACGACCTGCTGTTCTATGGCGTCCTTGGCGTCATCATCGGTGGCCGGCTTGGGCAGGTTCTGTTTTATGAGCCGGCTTATTACCTTGGCCATCCGCTCGAAATCCTGGCGGTCTGGAAAGGCGGGATGTCGTTCCATGGGGGCTTCCTGGGGGTATTGGTGGCGATGATCTTCATCGCACGAAAATACGGCCGTGCCTGGTTTGACGTGATGGATTTCGTTGCGCCGCTGGTCCCGCTGGGGCTGGCCGCCGGGCGTATCGGCAACTTCATCAACGGCGAATTATGGGGCCGTGTTGCCGACCCGGCGCTGCCATGGGCGATGGTATTCCCGCAGGTCGACAGTTTGCCGCGACATCCATCGCAGCTCTATCAAGCGGCTGGCGAAGGCGTGTTGCTCTTCATCCTGCTCTGGCTTTACTCGTCAAAACCGCACGGACGCGGCGCGGTATCAGGCGCTTTTCTGGTCGGCTACGGCAGCTTCCGCTTCCTCGCCGAATTCTTCCGCACGCCCGACGCAGGCATCTTCGGCTTTTCCTATGTGGTCAGCATGGGGCAGTGGCTATCCTTGCCGATGATCGGCGCAGGCCTGCTGTTGATGGTCCGCGCCCGTCAGCCCGAGTAAATCAGAAGCCATCGGCCTCATCGGCCTCCGACCGCATCGGGGCCACCAGAGGCGCCACGATCAGGAATCTCGTTCCCGCTCCCGGCGTACTGTCGACTGCGATTTCTCCGCCCAGAACACCGGTGACCAGGTTGTAGACGATATTCAAGCCAAGTCCGCTCCCGCCCTTGCCCAGCTTGGTGGTAAAGAAAGGGTCATAGATGCGCGACTGATAGGCGTGTGGAATGCCGCAGCCGTCATCGGCAACCGTCAGCTCAAAGTGGGTATCGGAAAGCACTCTGGCGCTGATATGCACGGCACCTTCCGATCGATCGTCGTAACCGTGCAACAGGGCGTTATTGATGAGATTGGAGATCACCTGCCCCAACGGGCCGGGATAACTATCGCAGACAATTTCCGGCGGAATCACGTAGTCAACGACATACGGCGTCCGGCGGATTGCCGGCTGCAGGGTCAGCAGGATTTCGGCAACGACTTCCTCCAGGACAAACTCGCGGCGTTGCGAGCTGGTCTGATCGATAGCCACTTGCTTGAAACTGACAACCAACTCAGAGGCTCGTCGCAGATTCTTGAGCAGGATATCGGCAGCCAGCCGGGCGCTGCCAGTGAAGTTGTCGAGCACACTTCGCCGCAACCCGCTTTGCAGGCTTTCGACGAATTCTTCAATCTGCTCGTCAAGAGTGCTGGCAACCGTGATGCAATTGCCGATCGGCGTATTCAGCTCATGGGCAATGCCGGCCACGAGCGACCCCAGTGCGGCCATCTTTTCCGTACGCACCAACTCGGCCTGCGCCCGACGCAATGTCTCGACGGTATTCGACAACTCGTCGTTTGCCACTCGCAGCGCCTCGGTTCGATCAACAACCCGCTTCTCCAGCGAGGCATTCAGTTCCGATAGTTCACGCTCGATGCGGCGTTTGTCGGTAATGTCTTCTTCGGCGAGGATAAGCAATTGCTCGCCATCAATCTCGATCATCTTCCCGGATATCTGGCAGAGAATCGACCGGCCGTCTCCGCGGCCCAGCCATGCTTCATACCCGCGCAGTTCCCCCTTTTCTTCGATGGCTTGAAGTACCGCACGCCGATCGCCGATATCTTGCCAGAACCCGATGCGCAGCCCGTTCGATCCAATGACCTGGCTTCGGTCAAGCAGGAACTGGCGCTCCCATGCTTCGTTGGCGTCAATGACCTCGTAGTCTGCGTCACGACGGGAGACCGTCATGGCCACCGGCGACGAGTGGAAAAGCGCCAGCATCTTGTTCTGGCTCGCCTGCAGCGCCCGTTCGCCTTCACGCTGCTCAGTCACATCGCGGACGACCGCGACCATGTGGGGGACATCTTCAATGCTGACGACCACCGCCGACATGACGCACTCCTTGACCTCGCCATGCCGCGTGCCGAGCTTCAGCGGGACGTTGAGCACGCGTTCACCGTCATGGAGCCTCGCCACCAGCTCCTTACGTTCGGCGGGATCGATCCAGATGCCGAGTTCCAGAGAAGTGCGGCCAATCGCTTCGGCTGCTGACCAGCCGGTGAGATCGGTGAAGGCTTCGTTGACGAGGGTGAATCTGCCATCGTCAAGCCGGCTCAAGGTAATGAAATCCAGGCTGCCATTGATGGCAGCAGAAAACTTCGACTCGGAGGCACGCAACGCGTCTTCTGCCTGACGCCGCTCACTCACATCGATGCCGACACCTACCAGTTGCGGCCGATCGCCGAGCTCGACGCGCATGCCGGTAAACAGATAGGGTTTTGCAATGCCATTCAGCGCAACGATAGAAGCCTCGGCGATGGCCTGCCCCTCTGCAAAAACACGACTGATTGCGGCAGCAATCACGTCACGATCCGTACCGGCAAACAATTCAAGCGGATGCAGTCTTTCCATGGAGGCCGCATCGCGTCCGGTGACCTTTTCAAAGTTCTTGTTCCAGAGAGCGAAGTTACCGTCCGGATCGATGAGGTAGAAAATGCCGGGGAGGGATTCGATGACTTTCGATGTGAATTCGTGATTGGCATTAATTGCAGCTTCTGCGTCTTTCCTTTCGGTAACGTCGCGCTCGATGGCAATGAAACGCTCCACCTTTCCGTCAGCGCCCAATATCGGCTCGATATCGATGGCGATCCAGTACTTTCGACCGTCCTTGGCGTAGTTGATCAGCTCGATATCCCGACACCCCCTGGAGGCGCGCAGGCACTCTCCGATTCCGGCGGCAACGACCATGTCGGTGTCGGGTCCTTGCAATAATTTTCCCGGGCTGTGGCCACGCGCTTCAGCAAGGGTATAGCCGGTAATTTTTTCGAACGCGGGATTGACCCATTCGATATTTCCGCTGGCATCGGACACCATGACGGCGTTATTCGTATTCGCCGCCACCATTGCCAACATCCGGTTTTCGGACTCCGAACGCCTTCGTTCATCGAGCTCATGCTTCAGCATGCTGCGCTCGGACTCAAGTTCGGAGAAGGCCGTGCGAAGCTCCTGCCTCATGCCTTCGAGGCTTGTTGCAAGACCGCCGATTTCGTCATGGCCGGTCGTCGTCACCGGTGTATCGAGCTGGCCGTTAGCCAGCCTTTGCGCGGCGTCACGCAGCTCGGCGATCGGCGTGATCAGACGGTTTTCCAGCAACAGAAGAATCAGGATGAACGAGGCAACGAGCTGTACGAGAATGGTCACGGCCAGCTTCACCGCCTCTGCATTGAACTCGCTCTCCACGCGGCCTGTAGCGAATTCGATGGTGACATAACCGAGGAGCTTGCCATCACGCCGGATTTCCCGCCGCTCCAGCACCGCGTCGCCACGTCGGCGCTCCGGAAACTCTCGGTCGACGAAGTGGCCGAGTGCGGCATCATCGACGCGGATAAGGACGACATCGGGATTGTTGAGAATGGCGTCCGTTAATTGGAGTGCCGGTTCTGCATCCACGTTCCATAGCGGCAAGGCCAGTTCGTGCACGAGCAGTTCTGCATACTGCTTGAGGGGTGCTGTGACACGTTCGCCATAGGCTGCAACATAACGGTCGCGAGCGGCAAAGCTCCCCAACAACAGCGCCGGGAGCGAAATACAGAGCGCCACACCCAATACGATTGCGTAGCGCAGGGACTGGAACGGCCGCAGCACAACTTCCCCTTTCTGCCATGAATGAACTCATTCTGCATCATAAGTGTGCGCCAAGCCTATGAGCGCTGCCAGCAATGCCTGGGCAAACCAATACACGCCTTGTTCCTGTCTTTCGGCGACAGCGCGATCCCGGACCGGATCATCATCGTGACAAGCCATCGCTGGCTACGTAGAATATCGGTAATTATGAATTCTTAATTCAAGGAGCCTCCATGAGCCAGCGTCCCTTCCGTATTCTCGGCATCCAGCAAATCGCCATCGGCGGCCCCTCCAAGGATCGACTGAAAACCCTGTGGGTCGATATGTTCGGCCTGGAAATCACAGGTAATTTTGTCAGCGAACGCGAAAACGTTGACGAGGATATCTGTGCCATGGGCAGCGGCCCGTTCAAGGTCGAGGTGGATCTGATGCAGCCACTGGACGCGGAGAAAAAGCCCGCCGTCCATGCCACCCCCCTCAATCATGTCGGCCTTTGGGTAGACAATCTGCCGGTCGCCGTCGAATGGCTGACGGCGAAGGGAGTGCGTTTTGCTCCTGGCGGCATCCGCAAGGGAGCGGCAGGCTACGACATCACCTTCCTGCACCCCAAGGCCAACGACGAATTTCCGATCGGCGGCGAGGGTGTGCTCATCGAACTCGTGCAAGCCCCGCCGGAAGTGGTGGAGGCTTTCAGCCGCCTCGGGTAAGCTGCACGCTGCCGAGCACCGCAGCAGACGGCGCCGGCAACCATCACGCAAGGAGGAATCGATGACGTGGTTTTCGTTGCCGGCGATTCGCGCCGAGAAGCCGCCGGCCTTTGCTGACATGCAGACCTGCAATGGCTGGTTGGCCACACAGCCACTCGCCAACGCGCCGCTCATGCAGGGCGAACTGGCCGAGCAGCTGGAACGCCTGAACGGCTGCGGGATTGCACCGCGTGAGCGCTTCAAGGTACTCGAAACGCTGCGCAAGGCGGTGTTTGCCATCGAAAACGAGAGCATCAAGCGCTACGAGTCACGGCCGCTACCGCTCTCTCCCGTCGAGCAGAAATCGCTCGACACCTCCTGCCGCATCTGGCGCGAGTTGGCGACCGGCTACCTGCATTGCCTGCGTGCGGCGCTTGACGGCGACGAGTCCGTCAGCGAGCACCACGCCAAGATCTGCCATCGCACACTGAGCGCCTTGCGCCTGGAACAACTCTCTCGTTACCGCGGCGGCTCAGCCATTCCTGGCGCCTGGTGGCGTCTGCTGCATGCCACCCTGGCTTCAGCCGAGCAGTTGCGTGTCACCACCACCGCAGTCAGTGACCGACTGTTTACCGAAACCCGCGAATCGACACCCGCCGCGCAATACGCGATGGCCATCCTGTTGCACCTCTGCCGCCCGCACGAGCTTTCGCGCAGCCAGTTCTCGGCAGTGCAGCGCTGGCTTTCGCGCTGGCGGGAACAAGTGGCCATCCACACCTCGGCCACGGCAGCGCGCGACAGTCGCAGCCTGGTCATCGATCTCAGTGCCGATGCCCCGATACATGCCGGCAATGCGGCCCCGGCCGCACCACGCTGGCTGGCTATCGACAGCATTCTCGGGAAGTTCAAGAGTCGCATCAAGAGCCTGCGCGAAGGGCAAACACCTGATGAACTCAAGCTCGGATCAGGCCTGCCCGCCGACGCCTGCATCGCCTTGATGCAATTCCTGCACGGTGCCCTGCAAACCCCACCGCAGCTGTTTCCCGCCAGCCGAGAACAAACGCGCAGTATTGGCGTAAGCAGCACGCTGGAACATATCTATCGTCTGCTCGGCGGCAAGGCCCTCGGGGTTGAAGAAGCGCCGACCGCACAAAGCAACCGCCGCATTCATGAACAGATTGCGATTTTCGGCCATACC
>ERZ724516.607-NODE-607-length-22070-cov-5.265183_pt1 | contig 22070 bp, 20 predicted proteins | sample MGYA00376049_ERZ724516 | MGnify/ENA primary metagenome ERZ724516 (study PRJEB28724, sample SAMN07190886) | activated sludge metagenome | isolation source: activated sludge of sewage treatment plant in Hong Hong | place: USA: Christiansburg, Virginia | collected... | reverse complement strand
TCCTCCCCGAGAACTATCGCGGAATGCTGGCCTTGTTGCGGTATGACGACGGAACAGAAAAATGTGTCGGCTGCGACCTGTGCGAGGCCGCCTGCCCGTCGCGCGTGATTCGGGTGGTCAGTGGTGAAGTGCCGGGAGAACCCACGAAGCGGTACTCCAAGGAATACTACATGGATATGACGCGATGCCTCTTCTGCGGGCTCTGCGTCGATGCCTGTCCCGTGGATGCCCTGGGCATGACCCGCGAATTCGAGTGGGCCGTGTACGATAAGCGCCAACTCCATCTCAACAAACAGCAGCTGCTCGCGATCGGCGATCGCTCCTATCCCGTCCGGGAAAAGCGCCTTGAGCTGCAGCATCCGAACGTGGCGTTTTTTAACGTGACGTTCAAGCATCTCCCGCAAAAGGAGAACTAGGCTTTCCGCCTCGTCCTCCGTGCTGGCCCCCCACACAGAGACGAATGAGGCAAACAGGCTGCCACCGGGCAGAGAGCCAGGGCAACAGGGGGCAGGGGTTCAGTTGATTCGAACGAGATAACAGACGCATGGATCACATTTTTTTCTTCTATTTTGCTGCCGTGATCGCCACCACTTCCGTGCTGGTCGTCGCCTTGCGCAACCCGGTATACAGTGCGCTGGCCTTGCTGATCATGTTCTTCCATGTGGCGGGGCTGTACGTCACGCTCCACGCGGAATTCCTGGCCGCAGTCCAAATCGTCGTCTACGCCGGTGCCATCCTGGTGCTCTATCTGTTTGTGGTCATGCTCCTGAGCATCAAATCTGAAGAGCGCTACCACAACCAACTTCCCGTAGCAGGGCTTCTGGGCGTGATGTTGTGCACGGAAGTGATCCTGTTGCTGATTCAATCACGGACGGCTACCTCGGCCCAGGCGATCCCCGCAGATGCCGTCACAGGAGCAGGCAATACGGAAATGGTCGGGGAAGCCTTATATTCGACCTATTTGTTTCCGTTTGAAGTCGCCTCGTTGATCCTGCTGGTCGCGATGATCGGGGCCATTATTCTGGCGAAAAAAGATCTCAACGAACACCTGCAGCAATAACCGGTACTGTCATGACTGTCCCCTTATCGTATTATCTGGTCCTGAGCGGGTTTGTGTTTCTCACCGGCGTGGTGGGCGTCCTCATCCGGCGGAACATCATTGTCATTTTGCTGTCGGTCGAACTGATGCTGAATGCGACGAACATCAACTTCGTGGCCTTCTCAGAATATTTTCACAATGTCGCGGGACAGGTCTTCGTGTTTTTCGCCCTGACTGTGGCGGCGGCGGAAGTGGCGGTGGGCCTCGCTATTATTATCGCCCTTCACCGGACCAATTCCTCGATCTATATCGACGATCTCAATTTGTTGAAACGATAGGCTGACCGCACGAACCATGCTGTATGCGCTGATTCCATTCCTTCCCTTGTTCTCCTTCCTGGTCGTCGGCATCGGCGAACAATGGATCAAGGACCGCGCGCATCTGGTGGCCGTTCCCGCTATGGTGGGCTCGTTCCTGCTGTCGCTCATGGCCTTGCATGACGTCGCCACCGGCCAGGCCATCAATGTCCCCCTCTATACCTGGCTGACCTCAGGCACGCTCGATATCCACATCGGCATTTCCATCGATCGCCTGACCGCCGTCATGCTGATCTTGGTCACGACCGTCAGCACGCTGGTGCACATCTATACGATCGGTTACATGCACGGCGAACCTGGGTATGCCCGCTTCTTCGCGTATATCGCCCTCTTCACCTTCTCGATGCTGATGCTGGTGATGGCGGACAATCTCTTGCAGTTGTTCGTGTTCTGGGAAGCGGTGGGACTCTGTTCCTACCTGCTGATCGGGCACTGGTACGACCGGGCGAGCGCCTGCGCTGCCGCAACCAAGGCCTTCCTCGTCAACCGCGTCGGCGACTTCGGGTTTATCCTCGGTCTGTTCCTCGTCTGGTACTCCTTCGGCTCACTCGACTATGCCGCGGTGTTTGCTCACGCAGATCAACTGGCGTCCAAGACCACGAACCTCCTCGGCCCGTTCGGCGGCACCTGGGATGTGTCGGTCATGACCATGATCTGTCTGCTGCTCTTCATCGGGGCGATCGGCAAATCTGCGCAAGTTCCGCTGCATGTCTGGCTTCCGGATGCGATGGAAGGCCCCACGCCGATTTCGGCCTTGATCCATGCCGCCACCATGGTCACGGCAGGCGTCTTCATGGTCGCACGATTGGCCCCGCTATATAACCTGTCGCCCACGGCCATGACGGTGGTCGCACTGGTCGGCGCGCTCACGATGATGCTGGGCGCCACCATTGCCCTGACCCAAACGGACATCAAACGCGTGGTCGCCTATTCGACCATGAGCCAGCTGGGGTACATGGTTATGGCCTGCGGCCTGGGCGCGTATAGCGCCGGCATGTATCACCTGCTCACCCATGGGGCCTTCAAAGCGCTCCTGTTTTTGGGCTGCGGCTCGGTCATCATCGCGCTGCATCACGAACAGGACATGCGCCGCATGGGCGGCCTGAAAGACAAACTTCCGGTCACCTATTGGACCTTCCTCGTGGGCTCGCTCGCGCTGGCCGGGTTCCCTCTGACGGCCGGGTTCTTCAGCAAGGATGATCTACTGGTCTCCTCCTGGTCCGCCGGTCCTCTGGGCCAGGTCCTGACCATGTGCGGGTTGGTGACGGCCGGGTTGACCGCCTTCTATAGCTTCCGGCTCGTGTTCGTCACCTTCTGGGGCAAGTCCCGCGTCGATCCACACCATGCAGGGCATGTTCACGAACCGTCGACGACGATGACGGCGCCGTTGATGGTGCTGGCCGTACTGAGTATTGTCGCCGGCTACCTGGGAATTCCGGCGTTTCTAGAACCGGTCTTTCATGGCGAAGGTGCAGGTGCCCATCATGAAGGAAGCGCAGCCTTGGTCATCATGGCGCTGGCGACGCTCATGGGCCTGACGGGAATCGGCGCGGCCTACTACCTGTACGTGCTGAATCCGGGCCTGCCGGATCGCCTCGCGCAGCAGTGGCGTGCGGCATATGAGTTATCCCTGCACAAATGGTATATCGATGAAGCCTATGACCGCTCCTTCGTCCGTCCGACGCTGTCGGCCGCCCAGGGATTGTGGAAACATGTCGATGTAGCCATCATCGACGGCGCCGTCAATGGCGTCGCCCGGGCGATTGCCTGGGGTGGCTGGTTGATCCGCCTGACACAGAGCGGGCAAACCCAACATTACGCGCTCGGCATGACCCTTGGCGCCGTGGTCATCCTCACGGTGTATTTGCTGCTGTAGTGAGAAGAGCGAGTGGACACCTTCACGACCGATAGGCCGTCTTACGTTTCACCTGTGGAGTAGATTTCGTGACCTCGTTCCCCTGGTTAAGTCTGATCGTATTCTTCCCGCTGATCGGGGCCGTGCTCTGCTTCCTGGTCAAGGCCGAGTCGTCCCGCTGGCTGGCGCTCGGCTTCACCGTCGGCAACTTCTTCCTGTCCTTGCCGCTTTGGTGGTTATTCGACAGCTCCACCGCCACCATGCAATTCGTGGAACGGGCGTCCTGGATCAGTTCTCCGCCGATCAACTATAGCCTCGGCATGGACGGTATCAGCTTTCCGCTGGTGCTTATGACCACCTTCCTCATGCCGTTCTGCGTGACCGTGTCCTGGACTGCGATCGAGAAGAGCGTGCCGCTGTTTATGTCCATGCTCCTGATCATGGAATCGGCGATGGTGGGCGTATTCGTGGCGCTGGACTTCGTGCTGTTCTACGTATTCTGGGAAGTCATGTTGATTCCGATGTATCTGCTCATCGGCGTCTGGGGCGGCCCCAATCGCTTGTATGCCGCCATCAAATTTTTCCTCTACACGTTGGCGGGCAGCTTGCTTCTCCTGGTCGCGATCCTCGCGCTCTACTTCCAGGGCGGGCATACCTTCGACATTCTTGAACTCAGCCGCGGGACCTATGGCGCGTCGCTCCAGATCTGGCTGTTCCTGGCCTTCTTCGCCGCCTTCGCAGTCAAGGTGCCGATGTTTCCGTTTCATACCTGGCTGCCGGACGCGCACGTGGAAGCGCCGACCGCCGGCAGCGTCATTCTGGCTAGCGTGTTGCTGAAAATGGGGACCTACGGATTTCTCCGCTTCACCTTGCCGATGCTGCCCGACGCAACCGCGGCGTTCACCAAACCGATGATCGCCCTGTCGATCGTGGCCATCATCTACGGGGCCTATATGGCCCTGGCGCAGACGGACATCAAGAAGCTGATTGCCTACTCCAGCGTCAGCCACATGGGATTCGTGACGCTGGGCATCTTCGTCCTCAACATCCAGGGCATCGAAGGGGCGGTCATGCAGATGGTCAACCACGGGATCACCACGGGGGGACTCTTCCTCTGTGTGGGGATCGTGTATGAACGGACCCATAGCCGTCAGATTCTGGACAATACCGGACTGGCCGGCCCCATGCCGCGTTATGCCATTTTCTTGATGATTTTTGCCCTATCCTCCCTGGGACTTCCGGGCACCAATAGTTTCGTCGGCGAATTCCTCGTGTTGGCCGGTACGTTCGTCTGGAGTCAGTTCGCCACGGCCTTCGCCGCGCTGGGCGTCATTCTGGCTGCCGCGTATATGCTCTGGCTCATGCAACGGGTGGTGTTCGGTACGCCCGCCCCGGCACATCGCGCCCATCTTTTGGATCTCAATGCCAGAGAGACGGCCACGCTCGTACCCTTAATCGTGCTGGTCTTCGTGTTGGGAATTTTCCCGAACCCGCTGTTGAGCCGCATGCATGCCAGCGTGACGAATCTCTTGAACACACAAAAAGCTCCTGCGTATGCGACTGCGCCTCAGCCACCCTCGATCCCGAACACCGCGGCAACGATGGCGGCCATCACTCCCTCATCTTCTGAACAGGCAACGGCACGATGACCTTTCCACTCCAAGATCTCCTGGCCATTCTTCCCGAACTCATCGTCATCGGCACGGCCTGCCTCATTCTGGCATTGGACCCGATCCTGGCAGCCGACAAAAAAGACGTCCTCGCCTGGCTGACGCTAGGCGCGCTCGCGATGTGCATCGGGCTGACCTCGTCCCATCTGACCGGTCAGAGCTATGCCTTCAGTAATCTGGTCGTGATCGATGCGTACGGCGCTTTCTGGAAACTCTTGTTGTATATCGTCACCGGCCTTACCGTCCTCCTCTCCCTTGCCTATCTCAAAGCAGAGCGATTGAGCATCGGGGAATACTACGGCTTTATTCTGCTGGCGTTGGTCGGAATGATGGTCATGGTGTCCGGTGCCGACCTACTCACCATTTATCTCGGCACCGAGTTGATGTCCCTGTCGCTCTATGTCATGGCCGGATTAAAGCGGACGGAAGCCCGTTCACTGGAGGCCTCAGCCAAGTATTTCGTGCTGGGAGCCTTCTCCTCCGGCGTCTTGCTGTACGGGATTTCTCTGCTGTTCGGTCTGGCCGGCAGCACGCGGTTGTCCGTGATCGCCGAGGCCATCACCACACAGGGCACCGCCAATCCGATGTTGTCCCTGGCATTGGTGTTATTAGCCGTCGGATTCGGATTCAAGCTGGCGGTCGTGCCCTTTCATATGTGGACCCCGGACGTCTACCAGGGGGCGCCGACCTCGGTCACCGCCTTTATGGCCGTGGCCTCCAAAGCAGCCAGCTTCGGCGCATTCCTCCGAGTGTTCGTCGAAGGCCTGGGAGGCGCGAGCGCCGACTGGTCAGTCCTGTTCACCATTATTTGTCTCGCCACCTTGGCGTTGGGGAATCTGGTCGCCATCGTACAGACCAGCATCAAACGGATGCTGGCCTACTCCAGTATCGCCCACGCCGGATACGCCCTGATCGGCGTCGTGGTGGCAGCCCGTCACAGCGGCGAAGGGCCCTCCAGCGGATTCGCCAGCGTGTTGCTGTACATCGCGGTGTATTCCTTTATGACCCTCGGAGCCTTTGCCCTGGTCGGGATGTTGCGCAAAGAAGGACAGGAGAGCGAGAACATCGAGGATTACGCCGGACTCGCCAAGCGCGAACCCCTCGCGGCCTTTTTCATGCTGGTGTTCCTCGTCTCGCTGGCCGGCATTCCTCCAACCGCGGGCTTCATCGGTAAGCTGTATATCTTCATGGCCGCGGTGAACGGCGGCATGACGTGGCTGGCCGTCGTCGCAGTGATCTTCGCCGCCATCTCCGCGTTCTACTACTTGCGGATTGTGATGGTCATGTACATGCGCGAGCCCGAGGGATCCGTGACGACTCACTCACGGTTGGAAGCCTCCCCCGCGCTGTCCTTTGTGCTCGCATGCGCCCTTGCCGGCGTGGTGTTTCTCGGTCTCTTCCCGAACGGCCTATGGTCATTGGCCACTCATGCGGCACCGTTACTGAAATAGCCTCCGGCGCCAGATTCATGCCCCCTTATCCGGCGCCTTGATACCCGATGCTCGTGCCGCCGTACCGTGTCCGGCTCTTCTCAACGATCCGAGCCATCCATCGCTCCGCACCGCTCCTGAATCGCACGGGTCTCCATGACTGAACTCACATTTCTCTCCAACGTGTTCGACACCTTTCGACGCCGAGGCTGTCCCAGCCTGGCGGCCTCGTTGGCGTTCTACTCCATCCTCTCCCTCTTTCCGATGGTGTTCCTGCTGCTGTACGGCATTAGTTTCATCGTCAGCCAGGATGTGATCGGCTATCAATTCCTGCTCGGCTTTCTCAAAGGATTTCTTCCCAGCATGGGCGAACGCCTCGCCAGAGACATTCGTCGGGTCGCGGAACAGGAAGAAGTGCGTTGGGCGGTCTTTCTGGCCTTTGGATGGTTCAGCGCGTTGGTGTTCTACGAGCTGGACTATGCGATGAACACCGTGTTCGGCACGGCCGCGAAGCGGCATCCGTTAATTTCCACGCTGGTCGCCGTGGCGTTGATCTGGATGCTGGGATTTTTGACCCTTATCTCCTTCGTCGCGACCCAGGCGATCGAGCTCCTCACGGCCTATGCCCCCCGCTTCCTCGGCATGAATCTGGTGGCGCTCGCGGCCCATGACTTTTTGCTCACCTACACCCTCCCGTTGGTGCTGGCGTTCGCCTCCGTCACCTGTTTGTACCGGTTTCTTCCTCACCAACGGCCGACCTGGCGGGAAGCGACAATCGGTGGCGCGGTGTTTAGTCTCCTCTGGGTCTCCGCCAAGGTGTTCTTTGTCACATATTTGGAAGATGCGGCGGTCTATACGCAACTGTATGGTTCTCTACTCGAGGTCGTCTTGTTATTGCTGTGGGTGTACTACTCCTCGGCACTGGTCCTCGTGGGGGCCGTGGTGACCTATGAATGCCAATGCCGGCGCCCGGCGCTGCTCGATGAGTCGGCGACACTCCCCGGGTAATACATTCTTCTATTGACCCGATTCTCCTAGTCGTCAAGCCAATCTCCCCCGCCACCAGGGCCGCAGATGGACATCGGACATCGGCTGTAGCTCGTCATTCGTGCATAAAGTGCACCTTCGCCCTTGGAGTGAGACATACACCCCAATACTCCCGTAAGGGATAGTTGGGAGGCAAGATCCCCAGTTAAGCCATCGGTTCACCCGAACTCCTTTCACTGACAGAGGTTGACGGGTCAAGCTGGAACCGTCTGCTATCTTTACTATAGTCGCTTGGTCCTCGGAATCTTCAAGCCTACCGACCCACATCACGTTCGGGAGACCGTTATGGAAACAATCTCGCAGACTCCTGACTCGACCACTGCGTCGGCACCGATTCTCAAGAGGATCTTTCCTTTCACGTTTCACGGGACCGGATCCGCATTGTTCGGCATTTTCGTCATGAACGTGTTGAAGACAGTCCTGACGTTGGGAATCTACTCTTTTTGGGGCAAGGTGAAGACGCGACAATTCCTGTGGGGACAAACGGAGTTCGCCGGCGACCGGTTCGGCTATCACGGCACCGGAAAAGAATTGATCCTCGGCTGGCTCAAAGCTGCCGTCTTGCTCGCAGGGCTCGTGGCCCTGCAGAATGTTGTAGGACTCCGTGGGCACGTCTTACTCGGTGCGCTTTTATTGTGGCTCGGTATTGCTTTCATACTACCTGTGGCTCAAATCGGCACGTGGCGTTACAGGCTGAGCCGCACCTCCTGGCGGGCAGTGCGGTTTTCCTTCAAAGGCGAGGTTCGGCCGTTTCTGTTGGTGTCGCTTAAAGGTATGGCGCTGACCGTCGCCACGCTCGGTGCCGGTTACGCATACTATGAATGTGACACGCGTGGGTATTTAATCAACCATTGCCGGCTCGGCAAGACAGCATTTCAATTCCATGGCAAGGCGAAGGATCTGTTTTGGGTGTATATCAAGCATGGGCTAGTTGCCCTGGCTGGCGCGGTCGTACTCTTCCTCCTCCTCATGGCAGGACGTACCGTATCGACGTTCCAAACCGGTGGGGCCGCCTCTGCGTTCGGATTCATAATGTTCGTGCTTTACGCATTCCTCTACGGACTGGTGCTGCTTTCGATCGCAGTGCGGCGGCGGCGTTTCTTCTGGAACCAAACGACCTTTGGTGGCGCGGAGTTCAAAACTTCGGTCACGATGAGTTCTTTGCTCGCCCTCTACCTGACGAACGGGTTGCTGCTTCTCTGCACACTAGGGCTAGCCTTTCCGTGGGTTACCGTGCGAACCCGACGATATGATTGTGAGCATCTTCTTCTCAGTGGCGCATTGGATCTCGATACCATTGAACAGGACGCTCAGACCGCCACCGCTGTCGGCGAGGAATTGAGCGGCTTCCTGGACGTGGATACGATAGCAGGTTAGGGCATGAGGGACGGTTCCTGCCGGGACGAATCACCCCAATCCTGGACTGCGGCCTACTTGGACGGCCGGACCTCGGCACGCCGAGCCGTCACCCTCTTGCTGTCGGAGCAAGGCATCACATTCCATCGAGAAGACGGGCAGACACGATTCTGGCGCTACGACGACATCCGCCAAACACAAGGTGAACATACCGGAGAGCCACTCCGGCTCGAGTGCGGCGCCCCCCTCCCGGAAGCCCTCGTTATCGACAATCCTTCTTTTATCCCCGCCCTTCGCTACTATGTCGAAGGCCGCTACCAGCACTTTTACTTTCCGATTGCCATCAGCCGTCGCGTCAGCGTTTTGGGTGCTGCTTTTGCGACTTCTATCCTAGCTGTCGGTGCCATTGTGCTTTGGGTCATTCCCGCACTCGCCGACCTCATGACGCCATTGGTGCCTATCGAATGGGAAGTGTCACTCGGACAATCCGCGCTCAGACAGATGGTCTCCGACGACCAGCGTTGCACAAACCTGGAGCTCAAGAAACAACTCGATTTGCTCATGGCACGCCTGATCGATCCGTCCAAGTCGCCCTATGAACTCCATGTGACCGTCGTCGACTCCCCACTGTACAACGCGTATGCCTTGCCCGGTGGCGAGATTGTAATTTTTCGACCGCTGCTACAGGGCACACATAACCCGGAGGAACTGGCCGGCGTGTTGGCCCACGAAGTACAACACGTTCTGCTTCGGCACACGACGAAATCGTTGCTCCGAGACCTGTCGTTGGCCGCGCTGATCGGCGCGGCCTTCGGCGACGTGACGGGCATCGGGGCTCTGTCCATTCAAGCCGCTCGCACCCTCTCGACACTAAGTTACAGCCGGGACATGGAAGAACAAGCCGACTATGAAGGCGTACGTCTGTTGCAGCAGGCCCACCTCAATCCAGCCGGTATGGTTCACTTTTTCGAAAAGCTCAAGAGCCGGGAACGAGGCATCGAGATCCCCGGCTACCTCTCGACCCACCCACAGACCGACGAGCGTATTGCCAAACTCAAGACCCTACTGCGTCTGGTACCTACCTCCCCACCTGCCGTTCCCGACGAAGAGTGGCAGAGGATGGCGGCAGTTTGCCGCAGCGGGCGCAGCTGAAACGCATCCTTCGCGTGGAGTCAAGTCAACCATAGGGTATTTAGCAAGACTTCGAGGAACACCGTGAACTGACGAGGGGCGGGAGGAAACACAGCTTGTACCAGGTCGTGGAACCAACCTGCTGGATGAGGGAGACTCGGCGGGGCACTCATCACAGTTTGAATACACTGCAGCCTAACATCACTCTGCAATACCAGGAGGGGTCGCTACCAACACCTTCCGCATGGCGGATACTCTGTCCATCGAGCGCCTGCGGAACAAGCTACGCTGCCCCCCCCAGTCCAGACGGATGACGTTGTTCGATAAAATGTCCGATGGCCGCACGTGTCACCAGGCCCAGCAATTCACCGTCCTGGACGACGACCAACCGCTCAGCCCCGACCGCCATCATCTGCTCCAATGCCTGCATGGCCGACAGATCCGGCGAGACGACCATGTCGTCACTGGAGGGTTGCATGATATCGGACACGCGACGATAGGCCCAAAGAGAATTTCTGATCGACTGAATATCACGAACGGCCACCACTCCCACCAGGCGGCCTTCGTGCACGACGGGAAATCCTCCATAGCCGTACGGCAGGAAGTATTGGTTGACCGCTTCCTCAAGAGAGAGCTCCGGAGAAAGCGCCACCACATTTCCAACCATCAGCTCACGGACAGGTACGGACGCCAGAGAGGCACGAATGGCCGCCTGTTTACGACTTCCCCGCGCCGCCGTAAACAGAAAGGCGCCCAGCAGCACGATCCACCCGCCGCTGCTCGCAAGGGCACTCGACGTCGTCCCTGAAAGCGCCCCGACAACTAGGAGCGCGCCAAAGAGCCCGAACGTGACTCCGAACAACAGTCCTACCAAAGCCGCTTGGCTCGTCGCTCGATAATAGTCCTTGCTCCAAGCCCAGAGTCCCGCCCGCAAGGCGCGGCCTCCGTCCAGCGGAAAACCCGGCAGGAGATTGAACAGGCCCAACTGCGTATTCACCATGCCGAGCAAGGTGCCCAAAGCCATCAATCCGTGCAGAGAGGGCTCGGCGGGGAACGATTCCAATACCGCGACGCCCCCCAGGGAGATCCCGGCCAGCACAAAACTGACGAGCGGACCGGCGATCGCAATCAGGAATTCCGCCCGCGGATGGGGAGGCTCTTTTCGCATCTGCGCCACCCCGCCGAAGATGAAGAGCGTAATCTGGCCGATCGGAATCCGGTAGCGCAGCGCCACCAACGAATGACCGAGCTCATGCAGCAAGACGGATGCAAACAACAAGAGCGCCGCCACGCCACCCATCGCCCAATAGCGGGGCTCGGACAAGCCGGGAAGCGTGTCCGGCAAATAGCCGGTCGCCAGCGACCAGGTCATGAAGAAAAACACGAACAGCCAGGAGGCATGCACATGGATGGGAATACCGAACATCCGCCCGATTTTCCAATCTGGACCTTGCATGGTTTCACCGTAGCAGCCACCTGGATAAAGCGTCAACTATCGCGGATACACGCCATCGGGTATACTGCGCCATGCGCCGGAAGGACTGCTGGATCGGAATCGCGGGATTGTGCCTGTTGAGCCTCATCACGGAGGCCGGGCCTGTAGCGGCACAGGTCATCAAATCCGGGCCTGCCTCTTGCCCTGCCGTAGCACTGACCTATGATCTCTGCCCCGTTCGGACGGCCTCGGGATTCGACCGGGAGCTGATCGACTTCCTCATTGAGCACAAAGTACCCACGACCTTCTTTATGTCCGGCCGGTGGATGACCAAACACGACGCCGAGGTGAAACAGCTGCTCGCCGTGCCTTTTTTCGAAATCGGCACTCATGGCGACGTGCATGCGCACCTCCCGATGCACGACGTCGAGGAGCAGCAACAGGAAATCATGGGGCCGGTGCGTCTCCTCAAGAGCAAATACAGGCGACCGGCCACGCTGTTTCGGCCCCCCTATGGGGAATATAACGACGAGACCGTGGACGCAGTGAAAGCGCTGGGCCTGCGCTTCATTCTGTGGAATATTGAATCAGGCGACCCCGATCCCACCCTGAGCGCCGAGGCGATCTTGACCCGAGTGCAGAAACGACTCAAACCGGGCAGTGTCATCGTCCTGCATGCCAATGGAAAAGGGAAACATACCCGTGAAGTGACGGAGGCTCTGGCCGGACATCTCTTGCCAGATAAGGGTCTCACCCCCATGACCGTATCGGATCTGCTGCGATGCAACCAATCGACAGTCGCGCCCACACCATAATCCGCGACATGCGTGAAGAGGATCGCGATGCCGTGATCGGCATCCTGACCAGCTCCGACCCCTGGAAACGCCTGGGGTTTACGGCCACGGACTGGTTGCGGATCTTTGCGCCGGTGCCGGCAGGCAGAGACACGTTCATTCTGGATGTGGAAGGAACCGTCCTGGGGATTGCCATCGTGCGCCGGAAGTTTTTGTTCGGCGACTATCTCGAGTTACTCGGGATCGCCCCTTCAGCGACTGGCCGTGGTTTGGGCAGCAGTCTGCTGTCCCACATCGAATCGCTCACCTTCGCACGAGCCACGAACCTGTTTGCTTGTGTCTCGGATTTCAACGACGCCGCCCGCGCCTTCTATCGCAAGCAGGGCTACAAGGAAATCGGGCCGATGCCCAATTTTCTCATCCCGGGATACGCCGAAATCCTCCTTCGCAAAACGGCCGGCCCGGCACGAAAGAACTAATGGCTCCGTTCTTTTCTTGCCAGAAGCTATACGCCACCTGCTATAAGCGCTTCCTATGAAGGTGACAAAGCTTCTCCATACGCGCATGCGCGTCAGCGACATGGATCAGACCATTCGCTTTTACCAGAACGTGTTAGGCCTGGAAGTGATGGACCGCAAAGTGTCACCACGCGGATCGCATTTGGCCTTTTTGAAAGTTCCGAACAGCGACGAACTCATCGAACTGTGCAGCTTTCCCGCGAGCGGTCCGGTAACCGTCCAGGAAGATCTGGTCCATCTCGCCTTCGAGGTCGAAAACCTGGATGAAACCATCCGGAGCCTGGAGTCCAACGGCATCCGGATTACCGACGGGCCCACGCGCACCTCCTCCGGCAGCCGGTTTATCTTTATCGACGCGCCGGACGGGTATGAAGTGGAACTCATCGAACGCCCCCCCGGGACGGCACTCGTGTAGGTGCCGGGCCGCTTCGATCCCGACACGTCACGCATCCCCTCCCTTCACCCGCTGACCTCTGCGAACCCATTGACGAATCTGAATCCGTCCACGTATTGTTTCCTCGCTTCACGTGTCACCATCGTCGACTGATAACAAGGAGAGTGCAGATGAAGAACGGGTTTTTTCGCGGGCACGGACTCGGCAACGACTATGTGGTCATGGACCCCAAGGAGCTCAGCTTTAGCCTGACCCCCGGCAAAATCCGCGGCATTTGCGACCGCCATTGGGGACTCGGCAGCGATGGCATCCTGGCGGTGGTCCCCTCCAAAAAGGCCGACTTCGGCTTGCGCATTTACAATCCGGATGGCAGTGAAGCCGAGAAATCCGGCAACGGACTCCGCATCTTCGCCCGCTACCTACACGCCACCGGCAAAACGAAGAAGCGGGAATTCACCGTAGAGACAAAGGGCGGCCTCGTATCAATCACCCTCCATGTCGATCGTCATGGAGATGCAGCGGCGGCCACGGTAGAAATGGGCCGAGCCACCTTTCAACCGGCGGCACTCCCCTGCACCTTACCCGTCGAGGAATTGATTCAGGCTCCCATCCAGGCCGCTGGCCGGTCATTGCAGTTTACGGGTGTCAGTGTCGGGAACCCCCACTGCGTCGTTTTCAAGAAAGCTGGTCAGGCCTGGACACGTGACGAACTCCTCACACTGGGACCGGCCCTGGAAAATCATCCGCTGTTTCCCAAGCGCACCAACGTTCAACTCGCCGTGCCCACCGGGCCAAAAGAAATCTTCATCCTGATTTGGGAACGCGGCGCCGGAGAAACCCAGGCCTCCGGCTCTTCTTCCTGCGCGGCGGCCAGCGCCGCCGTGAAGCTCGGTCTGGTGAAGGGGCCGGTCACGGTCAAGATGCCGGGGGGGACACTCAACATCCAGGTTGCGAAGGATTTCAGTCTGACGATGAAAGGCCCGGTGGCGGAAGTCGCCCGCGGCAGCCTCAGTCCATCGTTTGTGCGAGGACTACGCTAAGAAGCGATCAGCGTCGGCCCGCAGCCTGAACGCCACGTTGCAGAGGATTTGCAACGGCCATTAGAATGACACGCGACCCGGTTGCACCTGTTCTTTGGCTGAACGCTGACGCTCATGGCTGACTCGTACGACACCCTGCAATCCAAGCTCGACCATCTCCCCGACCAGCCGGGTTGTTATCTCTTTCGCAATGCAAAGAAAGAGATCCTGTATGTCGGCAAAGCCGCCGTGCTGGCCGATCGGGTCCGCTCCTATTTCCAAAAAGGCAGCGACCAGACCCCCAAAACCAGCCTGCTCGTCAGTGAAGTCGCCGACCTCGAAACCATCGTCACCCGCTCTGAGCTGGAAGCGCTGATCCTCGAAAGCAATCTGATCAAGCGCCACCGCCCGCGCTTTAATATCGTCCTGCGCGACGACAAACAGTATCCCTATCTCCGGTTACCGATCAAAGAGCCGTTTCCCCGGCTCTCCATCGTCCGGCGTGTTCAAAAAGACGGGGCGTTGTATTACGGCCCCTATACACCGGCCGGGGCACTCCGCGAGACGCTGAAAGTCATTCGCAAGGCTTTTCCGCTGGCCACCTGCGAAATCGACATCGACGGGCGAGCGGAACGTGCGTGCATCGAATTTGAAATCAAGCGGTGTATGGCACCTTGCACCGGCAATCAGTCCCGTGAGGACTATCACGTGATCGTCAAACAAGTCCGCCAGTTTCTCGAAGGGCGGGACCGGGAACTGCTCGACAGCCTGCGCGAGGACATGGAGTCGGCGGCCGAGCGGGAGGAGTACGAGGAAGCCGCCCGCCTGCGGGATCGCCTGTTTAGCGTCGAGCGCACGCTCGAGAAACAACGGATTACCCAGATCACCACCGCTGACCAGGACGTGATCGGGATCGCGCGGCAGGGCACAGCAGCAGACCTCCAACTCCTCTTCGTGCGCGGCGGCTTGCTCATCGGCCGGAAAGATTTCTTCTGGCCGCAGTCCGCCGACGCCCCTGATGAGGAACTCGTCCGTTCCGCCATCGAGCAGTTTTATAACAAGGAAGGGCAACCGCCGAAAGAACTCCTGGTCCCGACCGATCTCGTCGATGCCCCGCTCATCGAACAATGGCTGAGTGAGAAACGCGGCGATTCCGTGCGCCTCCTCACGCCGGAACGAGGCACGAAACATCAGCTGGTGCTGTTGGCGGAAGAAAATGCGGCCGCCGCCATTGCCGACCATCTCCGGAATGAAGCTCTGGATCGGCAGGCCACCGCAGAACTGAAACGCCTGCTTCGCCTCGACACCGTCCCTCGTCGCATCGAGGGATTCGACATTTCTAATATCATGGGTAATCAGTCGGTTGCCTCCCTCGTCGTCTGGGAAGACGGGCAGGCGAAGAAGTCCGACTATCGCAAATTTCGCATTCAGACGGTGGAAGGGGCCAACGACTTTGCCAGCATGCAGGAAGCGGTGATGCGACGATACGGCGCCACGGAGGATCTCGCACGGCCGGATCTGATCCTGATCGACGGCGGCCTGGGTCAATTGAGTGCCGCGCTCGAAGGGCTGAAACAGGTCGGCCAGGAGCAGATTCCGATCATGGGCCTGGCCAAAGCGCGGGGCGAAAAAGAGGAGCGGATCTTTTTGCCCGGCCGGAAAAATCCCATCCTGTTGCGTCCGACCTCACCCGCCACGCATCTGGTTCAGCGCATCCGCGATGAAGCCCACCGATTTGCCGTGACGTATCACCGGAACTTGCGGGGCAAAGCGTTGCTCTCCTCCGAATTGGACCAGATTCCCGGCATCGGCAAGATTCGCCGGGCACGCCTCCTGAAACAATTCGGCAGCCTTCCGCAGATTGCCTCGGCCACCGATGAGCAACTCAAGTCGGCCGGCCTCGATACCACCACCGTCGCGGCTCTACGCAAAACCCTTACCCCGTCTTAGCCTCACATTGAACAACTGTCTGCGAGGACGCCTCACCCTGTATGCGGTTCGATACACTCGTATCTGAATGGGTACGGTTGTGCGGCCCGGCCAATCACCTCTCGATGTGAGGCACGCATATTTTCCCCTTGAACCACAGGGATTTCATCGTTACGCTGGCCGCGCGTGACTCTCTACGTATCAGGTACGTAGATTGCCTTCCTTCGGATAGTACTGAACGATTTTGCAGACCAGGAGGCATCCCGATGAGGATGTGGCCCATCACCGGTATCCTGACCCTCGTCCTTCTTTCCGCCTGCACGACGCCGCCGGAAATCAAACAGGCACTCGCGACGAAAGACCAGGCCTACGCAGAAAACGAACGGCTCATGCAGCAGTATCGCGAGCTCGTCAGCCGAATCACCACGCGCCATCAGCTCTGGTACCGGCATGTCCAAACCAGACTGAAATTGAATCTGGCGCTGCAGTGGGCCACGACCAATCCTCGCCTCATGGAGGTGGCAGATCCTGACCTGGCACAAGACGATGCCGCGCTGCTGGGTCCCGACGTGATGGCGGTGGTCAATCACATCCGCCTGAAGTCCCTGCCTGAGCGCAAAGGGCCGACCGGACAGCCCGTCTTCATGGCGGGTACGGGCGACATGAGCAATCTGATTCAGAACCTGCCTGAGTTGATCACCACGGTTGAACGATTGGTGGAGCAGGATTCAAAGAAGCCGACCGCTCTGGACCTGTCCGCCTTCGACCGGTATCGCACCAACGTCCAGGCCCTCCGCCGGATCAACGGCACGATCAAACACTATCTCGACATCGACGTCACCCTCGACCGGGGCGAGGTTCAATCCTTGGCCGAGGCACTGCAGCAGACCGGAAGGAGCCTCCGATGATCGGACGCCACGTCTCCTTACTCGCACTCCTCGGGCTGCTCGTCGGGGCCCCCGGATGCCACTCGATCCACAGCGGATCTGTTCGCGACCTCATCCAGCTCGAAGGCACCAAGATCGATGCGGCGCAAACCAACATCGATACCTTTCAGAAGGAGACGGAAGAGCGTATCAAGCTGCTGGAGAAAGCACGCGCTGAATTGCATCAGAGTTACAAAGACCTGCAGACCGTCGAAGCCAAACATCGCTTCGTTCTCGGTGTCTTTCGGCAGACGACAAACAAAAAGGGCGACGCCGCCTATGCCACAGCCTACCTCCTCAGCCTGATTCACATGGCTGAGACCCAGGGTCTGGAGAAAGCCGTCTGGGATCAGTTCGAAGAAGACTTTTGCGGGCTACGCGATACGGCCAATGCCTTGAACGATTCCTGGAAACGGACGGCCACCCTGCACGCAGAAATCCAGCGTTTTGCCAAGAAATCCGCCCTGGCCTCCGTGGATCCTGAACTCGTTGGCGCGTTGATGGACCAGGCGCCAGGCGGCTCGGAACGGATCATGGAGATCCTGGACCATTCCCGCACCGTCAATGACGCGCTGGAGGAAGTTGTCGGGGCTCGGATTCTTCGCATCGGTGGATTGGATCGCGCGCAGGGAATGACGGCCGATCTCGTGGATCTCCTCGACCGCATGCAAAGGGAAGAGAGACAGTAACGGAGGCCTCCATGAACCGCAGCATCGAAGGTGTAGTCACCTTTCTTCAGGACAACGACAATCTGATCAAGCAGCTGATGGAGACGGCCGAGTCCGGCACGACGCAGATCGAGCAATTGGCCACACAGGTCGATCATGCCCGGGAAGAGGCTCAGGTCTTGGTGGACCAACTGGGAGCGGCGGAGTTCAGCGTCGGGCGGGAAGACGACACCAAGGTGCGGCAGACCGCCTTGCTGGAAGCAGTGGCGACGCTACGGAAGAAATTCGAGACGTATAAAAACGATCCCTTGCGGCGCGGCATCTATGCAGCCGAGATTGCCAACCTGTACCTGCAGTTAGCCAATACCTATAACAACGAAACCGTCGCTCGTATCGTCCCGTTCGAAGCCGACGAAGTCGCGACCTACAAGGATCTGCTGAATAAGGCGATCCTGGACGCCGCTACCCGCAAGCGGCGCGCCGCCACCATCAAGGCCGCCGCGAACATCTCCAAATTGGCTCTTGGTGTCGCCGGGAAGCTGGCCTTGGTGTGACATGATGAACCGTTACACCGCCACATGGATGTCGCTGCCGTTCATGGTGGCGCTCGGGGCCGGCTGCACGCTCGATGCGGGCTCGCGGGGTCCATTTGGTCCGCAGGATCCGGAAACCGCCGTTCCCAAAATGGCGCTCCCTTCACAGATCCCTTCGAGGCATGTTCTTGCCTTTACAGCCGATGAAACCCCGGGCCGGCACCTCAAGCCCAAGATGGCCGGTACGGTCGCGGACACCGCCGTGAAACGGTCGCCGAACCCCAGCACGATACTCACTGCGCCCGAGATCGCCGCCTTACGAAAAGCGGCTGAGTCCGACCCCCGCGTGACCGCGCTGCTTGGCGACCGCTGGGGATTCATAGAGGCGAATAGGACCGCTCCTGAGGGCAAAATTGCCTTCGGCTGTTGTCGGGATGACGCACGCTTCGCCACACTCATCTACTTCAGCTACAGTCAGAACGTCGCCGTCGAAGTCCGGGTGAAGGAGCAGCGAGTCATCGAGGCCGCCCGGCGCGGGGGCTATCTCCCGCCTGAGGGGCCGCAGGATGTCGAACGAGGCATCGCCTTGGCTCGCGCCGATTCGCGACTGGCGGGTAACGTGCAATCCCTACAGGGTCATGGGCTGTTGATGCAACCCGATATCGGCCTCTTCAAAAACGATCCCGGGTATGGACACCGCACGATTTGGATTACGTTTTCGCAAGGGCAGGACGGAGATCCGAAATTCTGGGCCGTGGTGGACCTGACCGACGACCGTGTGTTGGACGCAGGCCAAGAACCTTCCCGCTAGGCGAAAGGAACCGGAATGAATCGGATGGCAATCGGCTTCGCTCTATGGCTCGGCATCCTGACGCTTCCGGTGACCGGCTCGGCGGACCCAGCCGCGGAACATGTGGAATGGGGGCGCTGGGCGCTCGATTATGAAGTTCGCGAGAACACGGGCCTCACGCTGCGGAACGTCTCCTACGGCGGGGAGCTGGTCTTGGGCAAAGCCAGCATGCCGGTCGTGCGGGTCAAGTATGTGAAAGAACGGGTCTGGTGGAATCCCTTCACCTGGTTCGGCTCCCGTGCCGACAGCGGCCGATGCGGTCCCTTTCAAGACCGGCTGCGTTGGCAGGATCTCGCCCCGATCGTCAACTGCGCGGACAACAAACTCTGCATCGACAGCGCCACCGTAAACGGCGTGAAGTGGTTGGAATTGGGCATCTACGCGCGAATCGGCGAATACCACCTGTATCAGGCGTGGCATCTCTCCGAGGATGGCGAGATGCGTCCCGTCCTCCATAGCCGCGGCCTCTCCTGCAACACCGACCACCATCACCACCCGTACTGGCGATTGGACTTCGATGTGAACGGGAATGGTCTGGATCAGGTCTTCGTGCATGACCAGGGCGGTCCTGACAACGGCTGGGGCCCGGGCTGGCGGAAATATACGAACGAACGAAACGACGTGAAAAGCCCCGCTACCCAACGCGTCTGGTTCGTGCGGGATCAACCGACCGGACATGGCGTCTGGATCCTGCCGGGCGACGGCTACCTACCGCTCAAAGACGACGGCGAACGGGATGACTTCGGCGACCATGACGTGGCGATTCGGCGCGCAAGCCCGACCGAAGATGTGCCGTGGACCTTCGGCGCCAGGGGCAACCTCGGATACGACGAGGACAACCAGGGCGTCCAGGAGCAGGACGTGGTCGTATGGTACGTGGCGCATCTCCCCCACATGGCCGCCCTTGGCCCGACCAAATGGCTGACACTGGGCCCGACCTTAAAAGTTCAACGATAACGCCTTCTTCTGTGCTCCCTTCCTCGCCGGACTGACTAAATACCTGTATTCTTCCCCGTTGCGCTTCAAACCTTACGCACTCTATACTAGGTGCTGTTTACCCTAGATACCGTCCCTTCGGTCGCAGTACAATCAGCCCTTCTCACAATGATACAGCTGCCTCAACATGAACCACGGCCGAATTTTTGAACGCCTCTGGTTGTCTGTTCTCTGTGCGGCAACAGGATGCGTTCGCCGGAAAGAATTGGCATGAGTCAGCCGGCGTTTTCTCCAAAGGAGTTTCAGCGGCTCGGCGAGATCATGTACAACGCGCGCTCCGTCGACCGCAATGACGGGGTGTGGCAGCTGGTGTCGGCCGTTCAGCGGGTTATCCCGTACGAATTTTCAGGATGCGGCGCGGTCGATCTGCTCCACGGAATCGATCCCTCACTCGGACATTCCACCTACCCTCGCGAATTCTGCCAACTGTATATGGGCCAAGGACTCGCGGCGGATCCCGCCGTCAACCGTCTGCTCACATCGGGCCAAACCGTCACCTCGAGCGCTGATGAACCGATGAACAACGAGCCGAGAGACATCACGTCGCTCAAGCTCGATTTCGGCATCAGAACCTGCCTTTCGGCAGGGGTGCGCGGGGACCATGGCGCCTGCTCCTACTTTGCCTTCAGCAATTTTGACGCCAAACAGGCCGATAAGCTGCGCCTCCTCCTCGACATTCTGACACCCCACTTTCACTTGAGTTATATGCGCTGCAAATCAGCGTGGACTCCGGATCGGCCGGCCCAGTCGCCGTTGGTGCTCAGTAAACGGGAAGAGGAAATTTTACGCTGGGTGGCGGCGGGCAAAACCAATTGGGAAATTTCTGTCATCCTCAAAGTCAGTTTGAACACGGTCAAATTTCATCTCAAGAATATCTTCCAAAAGATCGGTGTCGAAAACCGGTGGAGCGCCATTGCCTACTGGCAAAATGGCGAGCAGCATCGCGTCATTCCACCCTCGGCGCCCAGTGACGATCGCCCCCCGTCCGATTCCAATCGCCCGACCTAACTACATCATGCATGTCGATCCGCGCGCCGCCCAGTCCGTCACTCTCTGACCGACCCGGGACGGAGCCTTCGCCTACCCCGATGGGTAGGTGACGCCGAACCATACCTCTCGTACAGTCTGCCCATACATACGTCGCGCACAACGTGACATCTCAGCCTGACGAAACACTGTCACTGATATGACCGGCCGGGGCCGAATGGCCCCAGGAAAACCGGAAGGAGAGGCCCTATGAAGCAGCTTGCCGCACATCCTGCAGCAATGGACGCAACATTGACCCTGCTCGACCTCCTACAACAGCGAAAGACCCGCCGCTTCGGCCGCGGCATGACCCTGCCAGGCGGTCCGCTGCAATACACAAGTCACTATGAGCCCATCCCACTCAGCCGGGAAGAGGAACGATATCTCATCTATGCGGCCATCGGCCGCTCAGGACGCAACCTCGGCGACATGCAATTTGTCGGACGCCCGGGAACGAGCGTCGGGCAGGGCAATGCGTTGATGAATTTCACCAGTCGCACGGTCCCCAGCCCGTGCTCCGCACAGACCACGCAACTGTTTTACACCAACGATGACGGGGTCTTTTTTGTGGCCGACGCCGCCGGGCCTGACCACCCCTGGGATCTGGATGTCGTCCAACTGCAATCATCGCGGCTGGACATCCCCCGGGAAGTCCCGTTCATGCTCCCGTTCAACCAGTGGTATACGAATCGGCCCGGTACCACCCTGTTCATGCCGGTCACCAACATTGCGTCGCTGTACCTGAATCTCCTGCTGATGATGTTCAGCGAGGAAACCGGCTATTTCATCGTCGATACCGACAACGGCAACGCCGGATGCGGCCTCGACGCCTTCCGCAAAAGTGCGGGCGGGCATCTGCACGACGACCTGAAAACCCGCCGCATGTTCAGCTTGCGTGAACTGGATGCCGCCATTTGCGAGACTGCCATCCAGGAGCAGGGAATCATCTGCGAACATATCGCCCTCATGCAGCAAGCCCTGGGACTCGGCGGCGGCATCCAAAGCGTAGGAAGCGGCCGGCATCTCCTCGGCATGGAACCGCACATCTATCCCGGGCTCGGATTCCACTTCGTCGTT
>ERZ724516.602-NODE-602-length-22100-cov-7.645498_pt1 | contig 22100 bp, 19 predicted proteins | sample MGYA00376049_ERZ724516 | MGnify/ENA primary metagenome ERZ724516 (study PRJEB28724, sample SAMN07190886) | activated sludge metagenome | isolation source: activated sludge of sewage treatment plant in Hong Hong | place: USA: Christiansburg, Virginia | collected... | reverse complement strand
TAGGCCCACCACTGCCTCCGGTGTCGTGCGCACGCCATTCATGCCGCTGCCAACTGCGCCGCCAAAGTTGTCGCCCCAGGCGTACACCGTCCCGTCCCGCAACAGGACAAGGGAGTGGCTGTCACCCGCCGCCACCTGGCTGCTGGCGGCAAGGTTTGCGACGACCGCTGGAATATTGCGTGTGGTTTCAGTGGCACTGCCGGTCTGGCCCTTCAGATCGTCGCCCCAGCTCCATAACCGACCGGTTGAATCCACGGCCAGGACATGTTTGTTACCTGTTCCTATCTGCCGCACCGGGCCGGACACCCCCAATGGCGTCTTCAGTACGCCGCTGGATGGCGTGGTTGTGGTGCCATCACCCAATTGACCGTTGAAATTGCCACCGGTGGCCACCAGACTGCCGTCCGTTGTGGTCACCACAAGGTGGTACTCACCCACACGTATCGCGCTGGCCGCTTTGGTCAAAATGCTTAGCTTGGCAGGAGTGGCAATCGCCTCATAGCCGCCCCAGGTCCATACTGCGCCGTCGCTGGTAATGGCGGCCGCGCCCACCCGCCCTGCGGACACCGCCGTCACTCCCGTCAAGGCGCTGATATGCGCCGGACTTGACCGCTGGCTAACCGATCCGTCGGCCAATTGGCGGTACCGGTTGTCACCCCAGGCCCAAAGGCCCCCGTTGTTATCAATCGCATAACTCTGGTCACCAGCAGCGTCAATGGCGGTGATGCGTGGTGTGCCCGCCGGAAAAATAACACGCACCGGAGTGCCGGATTGGCTGGGTGTGCTGGTACCGAGTTGGCCCATGCGGTTATCCCCCCACGCCCAGACCTCGCCCGTGCTGGTAAGGGCCACGGTGTGGGCAGCGCCACCGCGCGCATCCAGCACGTCGGCCAGGCTCACCTGTAGTGGCAGATTGGATTGGTAAGCGCTGCTGCTGTGGCCCAGTTGGCCCAGGTGGTTCAGGCCCCAGGACCAAACCTGCCCCTGCGTGTCAGTGCCCACCGCGTGGCGCTCGCCACTGTGGATGCGCTGCATGCCGGGCAAACCCAACACTGGCAAGGGGCTGCTGTGGCTTTGGGTGCTGCCATCGCCCAACACACCCTCGGCGTTGTTGCCCCAGGCCAGGACACGGCCATCGTCCATCAAGGCCAGCGAATGGAAAACACCGGCCGCCAGTGCAGTCACGGTGCCGGTGGGCATGTCCTTGATCAGGGTGGGGGTGGAAACAAAGGTCGCGCGCCCGCTTCCCAACTGTCCACTGCCATCTTCGCCCCAACTCAGTACCCGACCGGCACTGTCGACCGCGAGGCTGTGGTACAGCCCCCCGGCCAGTGTGGGGTCAGCCGCCGCTGGTATTCCGGCGCAGAGGCCCAGCGAGGCAGCAATAAGCCAATGGCGCAGATCGGACTTTCGCATGGGTGCAACTCCTCAAAGAACGGTCCAGGCTAATCCCGGAGGCGGCCAGGCTATTGTGTACCCAAGTGCGGGGCGTCGCCAGACCAGGTATGAGCTTCAGTCAAACCGGCCGCTGTGTGGGGCGGCGCACCGACAGCGTTGTGGTCTTGCCACACACTGCGATTTTGCTTGCCGCTCATCTTAAGGAAAACACCATGCTCGAAACCATTGCCATCATCCTGATCGTCCTCTGGCTCCTGGGCATGGTGTCCTCGTACACCATTGGGGGCTTCATTCATATTTTGTTGGTGATCGCTGTGATCGTCGTGTTGATGCGTCTGATTGGTGGACGGCGCGGGCGATAGGGCGCACGGCAATATCGCTCCAAAGGTGACTCCAGTCACAGCTCTTTTTAGGGCTGACGGCTAGACTTCCATCATCAAAGAGGAGTCACCATGCAACAGCTCAAAACGGTCGCAGAGCCCCCGCAGCAGAAAGCTGTTCTGGAGAGCAGTTTTGCCCAGCGATTAATGGGTTGGGGTGTGCAGGTCACGCACCTGACCCCGTCCAATGCCGAACGGTTTGAGGACAGCCAACTCGACCTTGACCAGCGGGTTCGCCAGTCTGGCGAGTGGTAAGCAGCCCCATACCTGTTGACGGGTAAGGGGCGGCTCACTCACGGGCTTGGCCGGTCCGGCTGGCGAAACAAGCGCTCCATCAGGCCCGACATCAGTTCGCCTTTGGGGTCGTGTGTCGCTACCAGGTCAACAGCGGTACGCAGAGTATCGGCGACGCTGCCGGTCGTCAGCCAGCGCCAGGGCCGAATCCAGACAATGACCGCACCGGTCAGCAATGCGCCCAGCATCAGTCGACCTGGGTAGCGAATGGCAATTGGCCCAAGCAGCGACTGTGCAGAGTGGGTCACAGCCCCAAAAGCCTGTGCAAATGGCAATGTCTTCCACCATGCCAGCAGACGCTCGGTGGGTGTGCCGCCCTGTGCAAGCGCGGCCAGTAGACCGATCAAGTAGACGCTGTAGTGCGACGCTCGGCCCGACGCCGAATCACTGGAGCGCATTTGACTTGTGACCAGGTGGATACGCAGAAGGGAGCGGTTCGCCTCCAGCCGCGCACAGGGGTCGGTCAATGTGGAGTTCATCGCAAAGTTGCTTCTTTAAATAGGGCCCCGTCGGCGGCCCACTGTTGGCGCAGCCGCTCGAAGCTTTGATGAGCGTTGGTGCTACCCAGCTGAACCAGACACCACCCCAGCCCAAGGGCCGGAACCAAAGGGACGATCAACAACGGCCACGCTATCGTCGCATGCACCACCGGTGACACAAACCACAACATCACCGCCACGCCCGCTAAGCCCAGGGAGAGCATGGCGCAACACATTGCAGAAATCGCAAGTAACAAGCGACGCTGCAGTAATCTGGAGAACTCGGCGGCCTCCTGGCCGGCAAGTTGTGCGTACGCCAGTGCATGGTCTGCCACCAGCTTGGGTTGCGTCGCCAGCACGTCCCACAGCGGGTTCATGGTCAACTCAATCGTGGTGACGTGACTGACTGATAACGCGCGCTAGCGCCACCACCGCCGCACCGGTTGCCGCAGCGATGAGCACCGATTTCACCGGTTCTTCACGGATGTAAGCGACCGTACGGTCCGACGCGTTGTTGGCACCATCACGTATTTGGCGTGAGGTGTTTTTGACACTGTCCACGCCATGCTGCACCAACGCCGCGGTTTTATTTTCCACGTTGTGGATCATGGGAACAACCTGCTGGCGGGCCGTGTCGATGGTGTGCGACAAGCCGTCCAGTGCTTCGTTGGTCACACGTTGGGTAGCGTGGATCGCCGCATCCGCCTTATGAGCGGCTTGGTCGATCAAGTTGTTCGTCGCGTCTGAAATTGTGTTGTTTGACATGGGAACTCCGGTTGAATTAGATGAAAGAATGCTCACAAGGGAATGGGTCTGTTCACTTGCCAAAACGTGTTTTGGCCTGAATCAGACAGTTGTCTTTGGCAGCGCCCGACAGGGCGTCGCACTTCTCCTGGGCGACCTTGTAATTCGCGTCGGTTTTGTCAGCAGCGGCTTCGCTGCGGGCTTCGCTGACCTTTTCATTGGCTTTGTTGACCGCTTCGTTGGAGGTCTTCTTGGCGTCTGCCTTGGCGTCGTACGTTTTTTGTTGCAGCTTGGAGTCGGCCTTGCTGGCCGCTTCAACCGCCTTGGCTTCCTTCACACACACGTCCTTGGCATTACCAGCCTGGTCCTTGCAGCGCAGCTTGGCCACTGTGTATACCGCATCGGCCTTGGCATCGCGGGCATTGCGGTGGGCCTTTGCCGATGGGTTGTAGTTGGCGTCCAACTCGGCTTTGGCGGTTTTCTCGGTGCCCTTGACTTCAGCCATGCAAATGTCCTTGGCGTTGCCGGCCAGCGAAGCGCATGGAATCTTGCCCGCTTTGTAGTCAGCAGAGATCTTCTCGCCCGCCATTTTGTATTCTTCTTTGGACATGGTCTGCGCTTGGGCAGCCACACCAAAGGTGAGGCACAGTGCCAGTGCGAGGAGGTTCAGCGGATGTGATTTCATATGTTTTCCTTGGTTTGTTGGTAGGAGTTGGAGATAACAGTCACCAGTTGGATGTTCGGCTGCCTGGCCCGCCGCGTCGGTGCGGCAGTGCACACAGCGAGCCCCTTACGCCGCCGCAATCAGGCAGTCGGCACTGGCAGCATGCAAGACAGCGTTGGTCCGCGTCTCCAGTGAATTGGCTGGCGTACAACCCTCCAGCCAAGGGTTGGGTTGGGTAAACCACAGCGCTATTTCCCAGGGGCTAAAAACCGGATTCAGAATGGCCAGCACCGGCTGCAATCCGGCGTGTGGTGCCATGTGCACCCGATTAAATTGGAACAGCGGAAGCCAGACCTTCGATTGCCAGTCAAAACTGATGACTTCGCGTTTGACAATCCATCGGGCCAGGGTCGCCACATCGCTGCCGTTTTGCGCCCTATAGACCGTGAATATTTCCTGTGCCCGTGCCAGCCCGCCGCTGGAGCGGTAGGCATCCAGCATGCCCATGAACAGGCGGTCCATCTGGCTTTCCTGAGTGACCGGCTGCTGGCTTGGGTCTGCATCCAATGGCTGGGCAATAGTGGCAGCGAACGGTCTCGCCAGTGGGGGGTAAAACGCGGCGTTTAGCATGGGGTTTCCAGTGGATTTGACTCAGCCCTACGGTAGACCCACCCTTGCGCCTGGGTCTGTGCGATTGCGAACGCATGCTCTCCGCGAGGTGCTCTCAAATGAACGCCTAGAGGAGACTGGGCAGAACGCTCTACCGCCCCGGTTCTCAGGTGAATTAGAGGACGGCCACCCTAAGTTGGGTAACGAACAGAGTTCTCGCGGGCCTTCAAGAATACTTGCGTGAATGGAGCCCTCTATGAAAACATCTGTGTTGACCCCCAAGTCCTGGGCTACGTCTTCTTTGGGCGCAGCCGTCGATACTTCATCTCTGGATATGGTCGCTCTGGGCGATCATCTGGGCCAGTGCAACACCGCCCGCGGGCATTGGTTCGCCCTGCATTGCGCGGCACAGACCATGCACGGCTTTATCGCATCGCGTTTGGTCACCAGCCTGTTCGCGGCGGCTCTGCTGATAGGGTTTGCCAGCCTGGTGTTGTAGGCCATGGCGGAGAACGGGTCATGCCGCCGATTACCGGATGCCAGCCCGACCTTGTGCGCGTTGCTGGACGCCTCGCGCGGCCCAATTTTGGCACCCATCCGCGCCGAAATTTTTGGTGTGCAACGCTTTTGCCAGCATGCGCGCAGCTTGGGCCAAACCCACCGTGCCGAGTCCATGCCTTTGTGGGCCGCAACCTTCTTTCCCCATTTAAAAAGCAATATGGTTGTGCTGCGGGAAGCGCACAAGTACATTGGCCTGCAGGCTTCGACCGGTTACGACATCAGCCCCGCCGCAGAGTGGCTGCTGGACAATTTCCACACCATTGAAGCGCAACTCAAGGAGATCCACGACGGGCTGCCACGCAGCTACTTTCGCTCTTTGCCGATGTTGATGGACGCACCCCTGGCTGGCCTGCCCCGCATTTATGGCATCGCCTGGGCTTTTGTGGCGCACACCGATGGCGCCTTCGACGAAGAATTGCTGGTCCAGTTTCTGATGGCGTACCAGGAAACCCGCGAACTCAAACTGAGCGAAATATGGGCCCTGCCCACCACACTGCGTGTGGTGCTGGTGGAGAACCTGCGCCGCCTTGCTGAGCGGGTGGCCACCAGCAAGGCCGCGCGCGAGGTCGCCAATCTGTGTTTTGACCGCATTGAGTCCTACGACATCGACGCGCTCAACCATGTGTTGGCCCTGCTGACAAAGCGCGGCGTGGGTCAGGTTTTTCTGACCCAGATGACCCAGCGTCTGCAAGACCGCAAGGTCAGCGGAGACGACATCAGCCAGCTTTCTGTTCAGGATTGGCTGCGCACCTCCCTGCCCGAACTTGGGTCCATGCAAAGCCAGCAAGGCGCCGACCAGGCTGCCGACAACCTGAGCGTCAGCAACGCTGTGAGCTCGCTGCGTGCCGTGGGGGATGCCAATTGGCCCGACATCGTGGCGCGCACCAGTAGCTTGATGCGTTTGATGCTGACCTCCCACCTGTTTGCCGCGGAGGACGCAGCCACCCAGGATCAGACCCTGCATGCGATCGAGCGTTTGTCCAAACGCAGCCGTTTGAGTGAAGTGGTGGTTGCCACCACGCTGCTGGATTTGATGCAGCCCTCAGAGGCTAGCGCCAGCGAGACCACCGTTGCCCACCACTGGCTGCGTGGCAAGGGCCTGCCCGCGCTGTTGGTCCGTTTGAATGTGCGGCCGCAATGGGGGCTAAGTGGGTCCGGGTGGACGGCGCGCCTGGTACTGCCAGCCTATCTGGGCCTGTTGCTGGGCGCACTGTTTTTGATCGTCTGGTGGCTGATGCTTCGACCGGCAGCCCCATTTGCCGACTCTCCCTACCCGTGGCTTCATGGGGTGGCGTTGCTGGCCCTGGTCTTTCCGGTGTCGGAGGCCCTGGTGGCGGTGCTTAACCGTTTGATCAGTGAGTCCGCGAGGCCCCGGCGTTTGCCCAGGCTGGCCTTCGCTGACGGCATTCCTCCGGAGCATCGCGTCATCGTGGTGATTCCCGGTATGTTGACCAGTGCCGCGTCTGTCGCCGATCTGGCCCACCGTCTGGAACTGCACTACCTTGCCAATCCGGAGCCGCAGGCCCAGTTTGCACTGCTGACCGATTGGGCCGATGCCCCGGCGGTGCGTCTGCCCGGTGATGCGCCGCTGCTGGCCGCAGCACAACGGCACATCGATGCGCTCAATGCGCAGCACCCCGTGGCGAGCAACCTCAACAACGACCCGCCGCGTTTTATTGTGCTGCACCGCGAGCGGGTGTTCAGCAATAGCGAACAATGTTGGATCGGCTGGGAGCGCAAACGCGGCAAACTGGAGCGGCTCATTGAAGCCCTGGCGACTGGGGTTCAAACGGCCTTCATCGATCTGGGCCCGGCCTCCCGCCTGGCCGGGGGTGCCCAGTATGTTGTGACGCTGGACAGCGATACCCAATTGCCACCCGGGCGACTGCGCGAACTGGTGGGCGTGGCAGCCCACCCGCACAACCAGCCCCGTTTCGACGCCGGTCGTCGCACCGTGGTCAGTGGCTACGGCATCCTGCAGCCGCGCATCGTGACGCCCCTGCCGCCCACCAACAGTGTCACGTTATTCCACTGGATGTTTGCCGGCCAGTGTGGTCTGGACCCCTACAGCACGGCCAGCTCCGAGGTCTACCAGGATTTGTTCCATGAAGGCAGCTTCACCGGCAAAGGCCTGCTCAACGTCCACGCCATGCACACCGTGCTCCTGGGGCGCCTGCCCGAGAACCAGATTTTGAGCCACGACCTGCTGGAAGGCGCTATCGCCCGCTGTGCCGCCGTGTCCGATATTCCGGTCATTGAAGAGGCACCGTTTCATGCCGATGTGGCCGCTTCGCGTGTGCACCGCTGGACGCGTGGCGACTGGCAACTGCTGCCCCTCCTGGGTCCGTCGCTGCGCAGCGAGCCACAGTTTGCAATGCGCGGCATCAACCGCTGGAAGATGTTCGACAACCTGCGCCGCTCCCTGGTGGCACCCATGTCGCTGGCCGTCGTGCTGCTGTCGCTGGCCGGAGTGGGGGTCACCCCGTTGATGGCGCTGGCCCTGGTGTTGGCCGCGTTCAGCGCCGGGCCGCTGCTGGGTGCACTGGCTGGTTTTTCCCCCAGCCGTGCCGACTTTGCCAAACGCCGCTTCCTGCGCGAGGCCGCAACCGAGCTGGCACGGGTCCTGTGGGGCGGGCTGTGGCACCTGGCGCAGTTGTTGCAGACGGCGCTGATGTCGCTTGATGCGATCACACGCGCGCTTTATCGCACCCTGGTCAGCCGACGCAAGCTCCTGCAGTGGACCACTGCAGCCACGGCCCAAACCCAGGCTCGCACGCGGCTGCTCGACGTGCTGCGCCTGCACCGCCTGCAACCGGTTGCCGCGTTCACGTTGATGGCGGCTTTGCTGGCTCTGGGCACGCCCCATGCGGGTCTCGCCATCGTGCTGTGTTTGTTGTGGGCGGCCTCACCGTTGTGGACCTGGTGGGTCAGTCGGCCCTGCCCAGTCTCTCAGGACGCCAAGCTGTCGGTCACGGAGCGCGCGTACCTGGAGGGCATTGCGCACGACACCTGGCGTTTCTTCCGCCAATGTGTGGGGGCCCAGGAAAGCCATTTGCCGCCCGACAACCTGCAGCTCACGCCTTATGCCATGGTGGCGCACCGCACCTCACCCACCAACATCGGCATGTATTTGCTCAGCGTCACGTGTGCGCGGCAGTTTGGCTGGATTGGTACACAAGACGTATTGACCCGGCTCGAAGCCACTCTGGCCACGCTGCAGACCCTGCAGCGCCACCGCGGCCACTTCCTGAACTGGTACGACACCCAAACCGGCACACCGCTGATGCCCATGTACGTGTCCACCGTGGACAGCGGCAATCTGGTGGGGCATTTGCTGACGGTGGCCCAGGCCTGCCTGGAACTGGCGCGTGGACCGTTTGAGGTTCGCTCCGGACAGCAGGCCCTGGCGGCCCTGCGCCAGCGCATGGCGCCCCTGTTGGCGGCGCGCGCCCAACTCTCATCTCCGCAGCGGCGCGTGTTGCGCGGCCTGCTGGCAGACCATCGCGCTACCACCCATTCCCTGGAACGGGATGTGCTGGCCCAACGCGGGGCTGATAGCCAGGACAGGGCGGCTGCCGAGGCATTGGCCAGCGACCGATTGCGAGCCCTGGCGCACGCCTTCACTGCGATGGCGTGGCAGGCCGATTTCAGCTTCTTGTACCACCGCAAGCGTCACCTGTTTCATATTGGTTACCGTGTTGCGGACCAGCACCTTGACGCCGGGTTTTATGACTTGCTGGCCTCCGAATCCCGCTTGACCAGCGTGTTGGCCATCGCCAAAGGCGACGTGCCGGTGCGGCATTGGGCGTCCCTTGGGCGGCCGTTTTTTGCCGACGGTTTCAGCGTCGGCCTGCGGTCCTGGACCGGTTCCATGTTCGAGTACCTGATGCCCACCCTGGTGCTGTACGAGCCGCCGGGCAGCGTGTTGCGTGCGGCCTGCCACGCCGCCTTGCATGAACAAGTGGCCTACGCCAAAGGCCAAGGCGTGCCCTGGGGCATTTCCGAGTCGGCCTACGCCGCGGCTGACGCCTCACTGGCCTACCAGTACGCGCCCCAGGGTGCCCCGCGCCTGGCCTTGCGCCGCACCCCGCCCGACGAACTGGTGGTGGCACCCTATGCCACGGCTCTGGGCGCCCTGGTGTCACCGCGCTGCGCGGTCGACAACTTCCGTTTGCTGGAAAGCCTGGGTGCACGTGGCCCGTACGGGTTTGTGGAGGCGCTGGACTACACCGCCGCACGCCGTATCAGCGGGCAGCCGTTCGCCATCGTGGATACCGTGATGGCCCACCACCAGGGCATGAGCATTGCAGCCCTGGCCAACGTCTTGTTGGGTGACCCGGTTCAGCGCTGGGGCATGGCCAATGCCCCGATTGAAGCGGTGGCGTCCCTGTTGCACGAGCGCCTGCCGCGCGAGGTGTCCCTGCTCAACACTCCGCCGCCAGCGGCACAAGCCAGTTCACAGCAACGCCGTCGGGTACCCACCTTGCTGCGTGAAGTGATTCCAGGCACCCAGGCGCTCGACCCCAGCCACGTGTTGTCCAATGGACGTTACAGCGTGTGCTTGCGGGCCAACGGCGCCGGTTGGAGCCGCTGGGGCCAGGTGGGCATCACCCGCCAGCGCGACGACGCCCTGCGCGATGCGCTGGGCAGTTTTTTCTACCTGCGCTGGAATACGCAGCACCACCCGGTCTCGCTGACCCAGCACCCGGCGCCGGATGCAAACGCCCGTTACACCGCGGTGTTCCACGCCGACCGCGTGAGTTTTGAAGCGACCTGGCCCAACCTGAAGGCCCACACCACGGTCTGGGTCAGCCCGGAGGATGACATTGAGTTGCGCACCGTGGAGTTGCTCAACCTGGATGGCCAGACGCTGGATCTGGAGCTGATATCGGCCTTTGATGTCACGCTGACGGAGCGTTTGGCCGATGAAGCACACCCGGCCTTCACCAATCTGTTTGTGCGTGCCCAGTGGCTGGCGGCGCAACAGGCCTTGTTGTTCGAGCGCAAACCGCGCCTGGCGACTGAAAAGACCCTCAAAGCCGTTCACTTCCTGGCCACCACGGACGAGCGCATCGTCGGTACCCGGATCCAGACCGACCGGCAGCGCTGGCTGGGCCGCAACCATGGCACGGCACAACCCGCCGCCGCCCTGGATGCGGTGCCCAGTGGCCCGTCTGGAGACCATCAGGTGCTCCGCACGGGTCTGGACCCGGTATGTGTGCTGGCGGTGCAACTGCGCATCCCACCACACGGGCGCCTGGCCCTGACCTTTGCCACGGCGGTCGCTGACCACGAGACAACCTTGCACGCCGTGATCGACAAATACCGCCAACACACCAATGTCGAACGGGCCTCCCTGATGTCCGCCACGCTGATGGGTATCCGCCTGCGTTCGTTGCGCATCAGTGCCGCCAGTTTTTCTGCCATGCAAACCATGTCCACCGGGCTGTTGCTGAGCATGAGCCGCCCGGCCCTGCGCGGTGCCAAGACCCGGCCGCCGCTGTCCGAGGTCTGTGATCGGCGACTGTTATGGCGTTTTGGCATCTCGGGGGACCGGGCGCTGATCCTGGTCTCGGCCGCCGATGTGCAGGGCCTCGGTTTGATACGGGCCATGGCCCAGGCGCTCACGCTGTGGGCCTGGGGCGGCGTTGCCTGTGATCTGGTGATTGTCAATTCGGAGCCTATTTCTTACTCCATGCTGCTACAAAGCGAAATTGCGGCACTGCGCGAACGCCATGTCAACGATACGGCCGCCCACCCTGGCGGCGCTGTCACCGGCTTTCATGTTTTGCGCGGCGATGATCTCTCGACCTACGAGATGAGCACCCTGAAGGCCTTGGCGCGGGTGCGCATCCACGCCGATGGCCGCCCGCTGGACCACCATGTGCTGGAATGGATGGCCCTGCACGAACAGGCCCAAGACGAACGCCAACACCACGCCATCGTGCCGGTGCCGTGCCATGGCACGGTGGGTGACAGCACCGTGGGCACCCCGATGGGGGAGTTTGTCGGCGCCACACAAGCCTTTCATTTTGATGTCAGTGACCGGCTGCGCCCGACTCGCCCCTGGATCAACGTGCTGTCCAACCCACGTTTTGGTACCCAGGTGTCGGAGGCTGGCAGCGGCTACACCTGGGCGGTCAACAGCCGGCTGAACCAGCTCACCGCCTGGTCCAATGACCCGGTCGCCGATCCTCCCGCCGAATGGTTGTTATTGCAGGACTGCAAGACGCAAGACACCTGGTCGGCCACGCCCAATGCGTGGTCTGCACCGGGCGAGCGCTACCACGTGGCGCACGAACAGGGTGTGACCGTGATCAGCCATCGCCGGGGCCGGCTGGAGGTCAGTGTCAGCTGGTGTGTCGACGTGGAAACCTCGGTCAAGCAAATCAGCATCACGCTACGCAACCTTGGCCACAAACCGCTGCACATGCGCCTGGTGGGGCTGGCCGAATGGATGATGGGCGCCAACCGGTCGGACCGCAGCACGGTGCGCAGCGCCAGCTACACGTTGCCCATGGCGCGTGGGCAATTGCAGGTGTTGACGGCGACCCAGATGGACCGGTCCGCTGGCTTTGGCGCGGGCACCGCCTTTTTGTGTGCCCCCAACGCAGTGGAAGAGCTGGGCGACTGGACCTGTGACCGCCGGGAGTGTTTTGACGCGGCCGGGCAACTGGTGGTCCCCGCACACTTCGGCCAGCGCAGCGGTTCGGGTCTGGACCCCTGTGCGGCGCTGGGCTTGCGCCTGGAGGTGATGCCCGGTGAATCGGTCGAACGCAGTTTCCTGCTGGGGTACGCCAACGATGCCCCGGCCGCCCTGCAATTGGCGTCCACGGCAGCTGCGGTGGCAGGCGCGCAGCGCGTGCAGCAGGTCCGGGACTACTGGAACCAACTGCTGGGCACAGTGACCGTCAAGACGCCGGACCCCCTGTTCGATGCCATGGTCAACCGCTGGTTGTTGTACCAGGCCGTGAGTTGCCGTTTGTGGGCCAAGGCCGGTTTCTACCAGGCCGGGGGCGCCACCGGCTATCGGGACCAATTGCAGGATGCCATGGCCCTGGTGTGGACCGCGCCGCAGATGTTGCGCCAGCAAATCGTGCTGTGTGCGTCACGCCAGTTTGAAGCCGGTGACGTGCAACACTGGTGGCACGCGCCGCTGGGTGCTGGCGTGCGCACCCACTTCTCGGACGACCTGCTGTGGCTGGCCAGCGCCACCGCCCACTACCTGCGCGCGACCGGCGACATCGGCTTGCTGGACGAGCGCATCCCGTTTCTGGAAGGCATGGAAATTCCCCCCGGTGCCGAGGACGCCTACTTCACCCCGACGGTCAGCGCCCGGCAGGCCACGCTGTACGAACACGTGGCGCTGGCGATGGACCGCAGCCTGCGTGTCGGTGTGCATGGCCTGCCGCTGATGGGCAGCGGCGACTGGAATGACGGCATGAACCGCGTCGGCATAGAAGGGCGCGGCGAGTCGGTCTGGCTGGGCTGGTTCTTGTGCCAGTTGGTGACCGAGCTGTCACCGCTGGCCCGCGCGCGTGGCGACCTGGCGCGCGTCACCGCATGGGACGATGCTGCCGTTGGCTGGAAGGCCGCGCTCAACGGTCCCGCATGGGATGGGCAATGGTTCAAGCGGGCCTTTTTTGATGACGGCCAGCCGTTGGGCTCCCAGGCCAATGCCGAGGCCCACATCGACCTGATCGCCCAGGCCTGGGCGGTGTTGTCCCACGCCGCCACACCCGATAAACAAGGCCTGGCTTTGCAGGCCATGGACGCACTCTTGGTGGACCCGGAAATGGGCCTCATCAAATTGCTGGACCCGCCGCTGCAACACGCGCAGCCCAGTGCCGGCTACATCCAGGCCTATCCGCCCGGTGTGCGCGAAAACGGGGGCCAATACGCCCATGCCGGTGTCTGGGCCCTGATGGCCGTGGCCGACTACGCACGCAACAACCCGCAGGCCCAGACCCACAAGGACGATGTTTACCGTTACTTCACCTACCTGAGCCCGGCGCACCGCGCCAAACATGTCACCCGTGGCCCGCGGCTGGGCACTGAACCCTATGTCATGACGGCCGACATCTACACCCAGCCGCCCTATGTCGGGCGTGGGGGCTGGAGCTGGTACACGGGTGCCGCCGCCTGGATGCACCGGGGCGCCATCGAGTCGGTCTTTGGGCTGCAATGGGGTACGCAGGAGCTGTTTTTTCAGCCCTGCCTGCCATCCCACTGGTACCAGGCCGAGATCACACTGGTCCGTGCCGGGCGCAGCATGCACTTTGTGCTGGTCAACGACAGCCTGGTCAATGCCCTGCTGGCCACCGGCCTGCCGGCCAGCCAGGCGCTGACCGTCGGCCAGGCCTTGCGGTGGACCACTTTGCCGCACCGCAGTTCTTTTGTGCTGGCACTGCAAACCACTTGACTTTCAGGAGTTGTGTATGAAATCAGGCTCTGGCCCACGTGTTGTGGACCCGAATAGCTATCAAATTGATAGTGTCTCAAAGCCCAAAGCGACACGGCTTGCGCGGACCTGGACGGTGGTGCGCCTGGTTGCCTCGTCCTGGTTGGATGACTACGCGTTGAGCATGGGCGCGGCCCTGGCCTACTACACCCTGTTCTCGCTGGCGCCCCTGTTGCTGATCGTGATTTCGGTGGCCGGGTTGGTGTTTGGGGAGGATGCGGCCCGGGGCGAGGTCTCCAAACAACTCGGTGCCTTGATGGGGGAACAAAGCGCCAGCGCCGTAGAGGCCCTGCTGGTCAGCGTAAAAAAACCGGCCGAAGGCGCCGCCGTATCACTGGTGGGTCTTGTGTTGTTGCTGGTGGGTGCCACCACCGTGTTTGGCGAGCTGCAAGACGCGCTGGACCGCATCTGGCGTGTACCCGCCCGCCTGGGCACCAGTGGCTGGGTGAGCCTGGTGCGCAGTCGGCTGTTGTCATTTGGCATGGTGCTGGCCATCGGTTTCCTGCTGGTCGTGTCGTTGGTGGCCAGTGCCGCCCTGGCGTTGGTCGGTCGCTGGGGTGAGCCCTTGTTTCGAGGGTGGTATGCGCTGGCCGAAATCACCAATGCGATTGGCAGCTTCGCGCTGATCGCCGCCATGTTTGCGCTGATTTACAAGGTCATGCCCCGGGCGCGGGTGCAGTGGAACGACGTCTGGATTGGCGCCGTGTTCACGTCGCTGTTGTTTCTGCTCGGCAAATCGCTGATCGGCTGGTATGTCAGCAGCAGCGGTGTTGCGAGCGGTTTTGGCGCTGCGGGTTCGCTGGTGGTGATTTTGTTGTGGGTCTATTACTCGGCCCAGATCTTCCTGATCGGTGCCGAGTTCACCTGGGTCTACGCCAATGCCTATGGCTCCCGCAGTTTGGTGCGCTCGCACACAGACGCCATACCGTCGCCTGGTGCACCATCTGTCCCAGCAAGCGCCCCGTCGGCGCAGGCACATCGGGACCTACCATGAATATGCAACTCGGCCTTACCCCTTTAATCTCCCTCCTGGCTGGCATCCTGATTTTGGTGATGCCCCGGTTGCTGAACTACATCGTTGCCGTCTACCTGATTGTCGTGGGCCTGATCGGGCTGTTTGGCGCCAGCGGTTTGCGTATCAGCTGAACAAACTGCGCCAGTTCGCCCAACACCGCGTGCACCGCGCGGTTGGCGGCCACCACACCGGCCTGGGCATTCTCTGCGCCTGCATCCACCCGCTGGTCAAACTCCTTCCAGGCCACCACGCGGCGTGTCTTTTCGTCCACCAGGTAGGCCCTTAGCGTCACCCTTACGCTGCTGGGGCTGTTGAAAAACTCCTGCTGCAGACGCACAATTTCGGTGTCCAGCCGCAGGTCGGCACTGGCCGATCCCGAGGCCATCACCACGGCCTGAAAACCCCCGTTTTGTGACAAGGCCGCCACCAGCAAAGGCCCCAGCATACGTGCCGGCGTGTCGACCCATTCGCTACGGGCAAAGTACTCCAGTTTGTGGGGCTCACGCAGGTAAATGATGCGCTGGCTGTCAAAGCCCGAATCGGCGCGCACCGGGTTGACGATCAGTGTCTGCGTACCCACCGGTGTGCTGGCGGCTGTGGGCCGGGCCGAGGCCGCCAGCGTGTCATCCAGCGCGTAGAAGGCCGGTGGTGCGGTGGCCTTGGGTGTCAACACACTGCAGGCGCTGAGAGTTGCCACCACCATCAATGTGGCTACGCCGCGCAACCGGCGACCGGTTGGCAGGGGTGTCCGGAGCGTGCTCATGGTTTCCCGTCCTTTTCACCGGGGCCGTCGGGCACCGGGGTTCGTCCAAAAATCAGGCCGCTGGGGTCGCGGGTGGTTTGTTCGGTCAGCCGCCGCAGGGAACTGCTCAAGGTCTCCAGCTCTGCCAGCAGGCGCTCCACCTCGGGCAGCGTTTGGGTGCCCAGGCGCTGAATGCCGACACCGATGCCGTCGGCCGCCAGTGAGGCGCTGTGTCCGGCCTTTGACAGGTCACCACCCATCTTGCCGACCGCGTCCGCGCTGCGCCCCAGGCGGTCAATCAGCGGGCCCAGCTTGGCGGTCGCAGTCGAGGTGTTGCTCAGAATGGCCTTGAAAGCGGTCTGGTTGTCCGGGCTCAGAATGGCATTGATGTTGTTGGAGGTGCTGTCGAGTTTGCCCAACACACTGGTCAGCACGTTCTCCAGCCGGGCGCTCAGCGAGGGCCGGGTCTGGATGATGGGGTATTGGTTGGGGGCAATGGCCAGCAAGGGCAGGGAGTCGGTAGAGCCCCCACTCAGTTCCACATAGGTGATGCCGGTCAGGCCCTGGGTTTTCAGAATGGCAATGGTGTCCTGTTTGACCGGCGAACCCTGCACCAGCGCCAGCAGCAGGGTCACCCGCTGCGGGTTGGTGTGGTCCAGGTCAATGCTGCGCACCTTGCCCACGTCCACACCGTTGTATTTGACCGGCGCATTCAGGTTCAGTCCCGCCACCGATTCGTTTTCGATGGCCCAGTAGAGGTCGTAGTCGGTTTGCCAGGCCCCACCGGTTGACAACCACAACAGGCCGGCAATCAGCACGGCACCCAGGCCCAATACAAAGGCGCCAACGGCGGCAAAACTCAGCTTGGTTTCCATGCCGGTTCCTTTTGCGCACTACGGCCACGCGGGCCGTCAAAAAATGGCCGCACCCAGGGGTTGTCCAATTGTGAAAGCTCCTGCATCGAGCCCACGGCCTGCACCCGGCCATCCCCCAGCACCGCCACCCGGTCGGCCACCTGCCACAGCAGGTCCAGGTCGTGCGTGATCATCACCACGGTCAATCCATACAGGTCGCGCAACTCGCGCACCAGCGTGTCCACACCGGCTGCGCTGTTGGGGTCCAGGCCGGCCGTGGGTTCGTCCAGAAACAGCAGCTCGGGGTCCAGCGCCAAGGCACGGGCCAGCGAGGCGCGTTTCATCATGCCGCCGCTCAGCTCCGACGGGTATTGGCTTTCCACCTCGGGTTTGAGGCCCACCATCGACAACTTCCAGCGGGCGATGTCGTCAATCAGCTTGTCGCCGAGGTCGGTGTGTTCGTGCAGCGGCAGTCCCACGTTCTCCAGCACCGTCAGCGAGCCGAACAAGCCGCCTTGCTGAAACATCACGCCCCAGCGCTGGCGCAGCGCCAGGGCCTCGATGTCTTCGATGTCTTCCAACGGTACCCCCAGTACCTGCACCGTGCCGGCGCTGGGTTTTTGCAGCAAGATCATCTCGCGCAGCAGCGTGGACTTGCCCGAGCCGCTGCCGCCAATCACCGCAAATATCTCACCCCGTTGCACTTGCAAATCCAGATGCTGGTGCACCGTGTGGTCGCCAAAACGGGTGGCCACCTGGTGCAACTCAATCACAGACTCCGGGCGGTTTTTCAGGGTCGGCATGTCATAGGTCCAAAAGGCTGAAGGCGATGGAGAAAAGGGCGTCGGCAACGATGACCAGGAAGATGGACTGCACCACACTGCGCGTGGTTTGCTGGCCTACGCTGTCGGCGCCGCCACGGGTGCGAAAGCCCTGAAAACAGCCCACCACACTGATGATCACGGCAAACACCGGCGCTTTGGCGATGCCTACCAGGTACGAGGTGGCGCTGACCGCCTTGGCCATGCGGTCCAGAAAATCATCAAAGCCCACGTCCAGCTGGCTGCGCGCCATGACCATGCCGCCGGCCACCCCCAGCACATCAGCAAACACCGTCAACAACGGTAGCACCACCACCATGGCAATGATCTTGGGCAGCACCAGCAACTCCAGTGGTGCTATGCCCAGCGTGCGCATGGCGTCCACCTCTTCCGTGACCACCATGGTGCCAATCTGCGCGGCAAAGGCCGAGCCGGAACGCCCGGCCAGCGTAATGGCCGTAATCAGGGGCGCAAATTCGCGCAGCATGGACAGGCCCACCAGGTCGGCCACAAAAATATTGGCACCGTACTGTCGCAGTTGGGCCGCGCCCTGGTAGGCGACCACCACACCGAGCAAGAAGGACAACAAACCCACAATCGGCAACGCGTCAAAACCGGCACGCTGGATGTTGAACAGAATGGGGCGCCAGCGCAAACGTGAGGGATGGGCCAGGCTCCCCACAAAAACCTGCGCCACCTCGCCCACAAAACTCAGCATGGCGTAGGCTTGCTCCGCCAGCAAAGCGGTTTTGCGCCCCAGGCCCTCCAGCAGGCCCGGCGCTGGCTGCGGCGTGGCCTGCGCTGGCACCCGCGCCTGGTCTTCCCGGTGCTGGGTCACCACCTGCAGCAGCCGGGCCTGCTTGGCTGGCAAGCCTTGCAGCGTGACGGCCCCGCCCTGGGCGCGCAGCCGCACCAGCAGCGTGTGCAAGACCCAGGCGCCCGCCGTGTCCAGCGCGGTGATGGAGCGCGCATCCACAGTGACCGCCGCCTTGCCATCGACCACCAGCGTGCCCAGTTGCGCATCCACAGGCGCCACGTTGCGTGCCGTCCAGGCACCACCCAACGTCAGGGCATGGGGGCCTGAGCGGATCAGGGTGGCGGGAGTGTCGCGCGGGGGGTGCATAGGTCAGGCTGACTTTAGACGCGGCACATGGCCGTGTTTGTGCGCGAGCGCACAGAGCAAGACCGCGGTTCAGTGCACCGTGTGAACACCGTCACACGTTTGTGCCGAAGAACGGAGTCTTTCTATGAAACATCGCCTTGAAACCCTGGCCTTGCAGACTGCCATCGCCACCTTGCTGGCGGTTTTTGTGGTGGCCTGCAGCAAACCGGTCGACAACCCGGGCGTGCCCCCCATGCCCACCACCACGGTGGGGACCGACATTGACGACAGCGTGATCACCAGCAACGTCAAGTCGGTGTTGTTGGCCGACGAGAATGTCAGGAGCTTTGACTTCAAGGTCGAAACCCGCAAGGGCGAGGTCATGCTCAGCGGTTATGTGGACAACCAGGCCCAGCTTGACCGCGCCAACGCTGCCACCCGTGCCGTCGCCGGTGTCAAGGCAGTGCAGAACAACGTCGTCCTCAAAACCGGAGACTCCTCCACGGTGGGCAACAAGCTGGACGACAGCATCACCACCAGCAAGGTCAAGGCCGCGTTATTGGCCGACGCCAACGTCAAGAGTTTTGACATTGCCGTGGTCACCCGCAAGGACGAGGTCTTGCTCAGTGGTTTTGTTGACAACAAGGTGCAAATGGAGCGCGCCATCGAGATCGCCAAGGGCATCCCCGGCGTGCGCCTGGTCAACAATGAGATGAGTCTCAAGAAGTAGCGTGGTTACCGGCTACCGTGCACGTCACTCAACAGCCGCGCCAGCTCCTTCTTGACCACCCCATAACATTCGCAAACCCGGGTTTCCAGACCGGCGCGGTCCAGCACCGCAATGTGTCCACGCCGGTAGCGGATGTAACCGCCGTTCTGCAAATTGCCCGCGGCCTCGGTCACACTTTCGCGGCGTACGCCCAGCATGCTGGCCACCAGCTCCTGGGTCATGACCAGCTCGCGCAGCGGCACGCGGTCCATGGTCAGCAGCAACCAGCGGCACAGCTGTTGCTCCACCGAGTGGTGGCGGTTGCACACGGCGGACTGCGCCATCTGGGTCATCAGGGCCTGGGTATAGCGCAGCAGCAAACGCTGGAAGCTGCCGGCGCGGTTGAACTCGCTCTGCAACAGGTGGCGGTCCAGACGGTAGGCGTGTCCTGCCGTTTGCACCACCGCCGAGCTGGGCGTGGTGTCACCGCCCATGAACAGCGAGACGCCCACCACGCCCTCATTGCCAACCCCGGCCGTCTCGGCCGATGCGCCGGTCTCGGTGACGTAGTGCAGCGAAACGATGGAGGTGGTGGGAAAGTAGGCGTGGCGCAACTGGGTGCCGGGCTCGTACAACATTTGGCCCAATGGCATGGGTACCAGTTCCAGATGGCTGGCGAATAGCTCCAGGTCGGCGGCCGGTAACGCGGCCAGCAAATGGTTTTGTTGGGGGGTGTGTAATGAATTCATGGTGTTGGCGTGGTTGGGCTTGGCACTCAGCCGCCTGCAAGAACTTCAACGCCAATACCGCGGTAGCCCTGAAAGCGCCCGTTGATGCTGAACATGGGTTCACCGCTGATGCGAAACTGCTGGGCTACACCCCGGGCCGGGACGCGGTGGAACACAAAGTCCAGAAACGGCTCGCGCCCTGCAATGGCTGCCAACAGGGTTTCGCGCTCGGTCTTGTTCCAGCCGTCGTCCTGGTCATCAACCTGGATGCCGGTAACACTGTCCTTCCGTAGACCCAGCATGGCCAGCACCGGCCCCGACACCTTGGTGAATTTTCCGTTTTCGTCCTGCTCCCAATACCAGTCGGAGGCCAGCTCGGTCAGGCTGCGGTAACGCGCCTCGCTCTCACGCAACTCGGCGGTGCGCTCCTGCACGGTCTGCTCCAGCACCTTGTTGAATGCGGCCAGTCTTTTGTACAACAGGCGCACCTCCAGCATGTTGTGGATGCGGGTTTTTACCTCCACCAGGTCAAACGGTTTGCTAACAAAGTCTTTGGCACCCGCCTGCAAGGCGCGCAATTTGTGGCCGGGTTGGGCAGTCAGCACAATCACCGGCAGGTAGCTGTCCTGGTGGTCGGCCTTGAGCGCCTCCATGACCTGAAAACCATCCATCACCGGCATTTGCAGGTCCAGCAGAATCAGGTCGTACTGGTGCGTCTGGTGCAGGCTGCAAACCTCCTCAGGATGCATGGTTGCGGAGACCTGGGTGTAACCGGCCCCCTGCAGCAGTTGTTCCAGCAACTGCACATTGGACTCCTGGTCATCGACGATCAGGATGCTGGCGCTGCGGATATCGATGGAATCGATCATGGAGTCGGGCATAGGGTTGCTCCTGGTGGGTAGGGGGCTGTGCAGCGCGGTGTGCGCGCGATCAGGGTGATTCTCCGGGCCATGGGTGCCAGCGGGATTTGTGTCATGACAGGGGCTGCTCGGTGGAGTCGGCCTGCGCCAGCTCCAGCCAGAACTCGCTGCCAATACCCACGGTGCTGCGCGCACCAATGGCGCCACCCATCAACTCGACCAGGCGTTTGCTGACCGCCAGCCCAATGCCGGTGCCTTCTTCGGCCGAGGACTCCCGACCCAGACGATTAAACGGCTGGAACAACTGGACCAGTTTTTCGTCCGTCAGGCCTTCCCCCGAATCCTGCACCCGGATGCGCAGGCGCTGACCGGGGTGCTGGCTGCAGGTCACCTTCACGGTTCCGCTAGGGCGGTTGTATTTGATGGCGTTGGACAGCAGGTTCACCAACACCTGTTTGAGCCGTGTGCGGTCGGCGTGGGCTGCCAGTCCATGCGGGTCCATACAAAACTCCATGTGGATGTTCTTCTTGGTCGCCTGGGCTTCCATCATCGCCCGGCAATCCGCCAGCAGCTCGGCCAGCGCAATGGGTTTCATGGCCAAAGTCAGCTTGCCGGACTCGATGGACGTGAGATCCAGCACCTCACCAATCAAGTCCAGCAAATACCAGCCGGCCCGCAGAATCTGGTCGACATTGGTTTTCTGCGCGGCCGTGGGCGGTGGCACCCCCATGTCGATCAACTGGGCAAAACCCAAAATGGCGTTCAGCGGGGAGCGCAATTCGTGCGTCATATTGGACAAAAAGTCGGATTTGGCCTGGTTGGCCCGGTCGGCCACGGCCCGCGCCACCTCCAGCTCCTGGTTGTTGGCCAGCAGCAGTTCATCCAGGTGTTTGCGCTGAGAGATGTCGGTCATCACCATGCGTTGCACCGGCGCGCCCTGTGGGTCTTGTGCCGCGCTGACCCGCACCTGGACCCAAAACGCGGTGCCATTGCGCTTGAGCATCTGCAGCTCACATTCCTGGGGTGAACCGTTTTCAAACAGGGTTTTGCGGCAACGGTAATAGGTGTCCTGGCCGGCCTTGACGATAAAACGACTCAGCGGCTTGTTGACCAGCTCGCCGCGCGTGGCGTCCATCATGGCGGCGGCGGTGAAGTTGGTCTCCAGGATCAGGCCCTGTTCACTCACCGTGCAATAACCAATGGGTGCCAGATCGTACAAATCGAAATAGCGGCTGCGGGTGGCATCCAGCATGTGCTGGGTTTGCCGCAGATTGTCGTTCTGCATTTCCAGTTCGATCTGGTGCACCTGTAACTCGTGCACCAGCGCGCGCAGGGTCTCGGGCGACAAATCGTGGGTGTCTGCCAGGCCATGGTCTGGCGCGGCCTTGACCTGGGCTTCGGCGCGCACCCGCAGCGTCTCCAAGGACCATTTTCCAAAGGTGCTCATGCCTGACCTCCCGCGGCGCTGGGGGTGGCACTGCCAGTGGCGCGTTCGGTGGTGGCAATGGCATAGACCTGCCCGGCCTCGTTGACCAGCGCGGTGCAGGTCAGGGTTACCTCCAGCACCGCACCGCTCTGCGCCAGCCGCTGGGTCTGGTAGGGCTCCAGGGTTTGGGCCTGGCTTAACTGTTGCACTTTGGTCAGCGCGCCGTCTTGCAGGGCGGCGGGAATGCGCTCAC
>ERZ724516.601-NODE-601-length-22104-cov-4.584879_pt1 | contig 22104 bp, 24 predicted proteins | sample MGYA00376049_ERZ724516 | MGnify/ENA primary metagenome ERZ724516 (study PRJEB28724, sample SAMN07190886) | activated sludge metagenome | isolation source: activated sludge of sewage treatment plant in Hong Hong | place: USA: Christiansburg, Virginia | collected... | reverse complement strand
CTTGGTGCCCCCGAGAAGCCCATCGGTGTCTTCATGCTCTGCGGTCCCTCCGGCGTTGGCAAGACCGAGACCGCGCTGGCGCTGGCCGAGACCCTCTATGGCGGCGAGCAGAACCTTATCTCGATCAACATGTCCGAGTTTCAGGAGGCGCACACCGTCTCCACCCTGAAGGGCGCCCCTCCCGGCTATGTCGGCTATGGCAAGGGCGGCATCCTGACCGAGGCTGTCCGGCGGCGGCCTTACTCGGTGATCCTGCTGGACGAGGTCGAGAAGGCCCACCCCGACGTGCACGAGATATTCTTCCAGGTCTTCGACAAGGGGATGATGGACGACAGCGAGGGCCGCCGGATCGACTTCAAGAACACGCTGATTCTTCTCACCTCCAACGTCGGGTCCGAGGAAATCATGGCGATGACCGAGGAGGGCAAGGCGGGCGCTGATCTGGAGGAGCTGACGGCCTCCCTTCGTGCACCTCTCCTGAAAGTCTTCCCCGCGGCCCTTCTGGGTCGCGTCGTCACCATCCCCTACTACCCGCTCTCTGACCTGATGATCGAGGCCATCGCCGGCCACAAGCTGCGCGGCATCGCCCGCAGGCTGGAGGCGGGACATGGGGCGGAGCTGGTGATCGGCGAGGGGGTGATGGACACGATCAAGGCCCGCTGCACGGAAATCGAAAGCGGCGGGCGGATGATCGACGCTATCCTGACCAACACGCTCCTTCCCGAACTTTCCCGCCAGGTCCTGAACCGCAAGCTGGAACGGGCCGAGCTGACGCGCGTGACCGTCACCGGCTCGGATGCGGGCTTCGCTTATGCCTTCGAATAGGAGGACGGATGATGCATGACGGACCCTTCCTTGGCCTGCAGGGAGTCCACCGCGCCGAGATCATCGGGATCGGCCCAGATGGATGCGCGAGCATCATCGCCCCGGACCTCTGGGGCGAGACCCAGGTCGTTGCGCAATCTCTGGTCCCGGTCGACCGTGGTTCGGTCGGGCGCCAGGCGGCGGTAGTGCTGATGAACGACCAGCCGCTGATCCTTGGTCTGATCCAGCCTCCTGCCCCCGAAATCCAGACCGACGGCGAAAGGCTGGTGCTTGAGGCGCGGCGCGAGGTCACGCTGAAATGCGGCAAGGCCAGCATCCATCTGACCGCCGATGGTCGGGTCACGATTCGGGGGACGCAGCTTCTCAGCCGGTCGGAGGGGCCGAACCGGATTCAGGGGGCGACCGTGCAGTTAAACTGATCAATGGCGGCTGACCCTATGTGGCTCCTGACCAACGAAACCCCCTTTGCCGCCGCAAGCACCTGGGCCCGCGACGAGCGCGGGGCGGAGTTCTGGCTGGTGGCCATCCGCGCCTGCTTTGAGATTGGTCCCGACGGTCGCCAGAAGCCTTCGGTCCCGCAGACCCAGATCGCCCGCGCTCCTGTCTTCGCCGATGATCCGGCCACCACGGAGATGATCGAGGATTGCGACCTCTATCTCATCAAGGCCCGCACGGATGTCCTTGTCAGCGGTCATGCCTACACTCCGGACACCCGGCCCGCCGAACGAACCGAGATTCGCCTGAAAGTCGCCGACATAGACAAAACCGTCAGCGTCATCGGGGACCGCTTCATTGCGAACGGACCGGTATCAATGATGCTCAGCCAGCCCGCACTGTTCCAGCGGATGCCCCTGACCTGGGAGCGCGCCTTCGGAGGAACCGAGGCTGCAACCCCGGCTTGGGAACCGGCCAATCCGGTTGGCCGTGGCTTTGCCACGCGTCATTCCGAACTTGAAGGCAAGCTCGCACCGAATTTCGAGTATCCGGACAGCCCGTACCGCGCGCTCGGCACCGGCCGTCCTGCCGGGTTCGGCCCGGTCGCGCATCACTGGCAGCCCCGGATCCGCTATGGCGGCACCTACGGCAAGGCCTGGCTTGACCACCGCGATCCCCTGCTTCCCGTCGACTTCGATCGGATGTACTACCAGTCGGCCCCCGTTGACCAGCAGACTGGCGCCCCGCTTGTCGGGTATGAAAGGGTCCAGCTCGGCTGCTTCACCGTGGACGGCTACCTCGACTTCCTGATCCCCCGCCTGAACTTCGACCTGCGTACCCGTTTCACCCGTCGGCCTGAACAGCGACACGGTACTGCGATCCATACGCTGCGGCTCTTTCCCGACCTACGCCGCTTCGAACTCACCCATCTCTCGGCGCTGGAAGTGCCGCCCGGCCATGAAGAGCATATGGAGGAAACTGTCGTAAGGCTGCGTACTCGCATCGGCACGCCAGACTCGGTCTTGCAGACCGGGGTCTGGGTTGCGGACTAGGGGGCGGCGATGCAGTCAGGCCGGATCGCGATCATCGGCTGCGGCGGGCGCACAGCGCTCGGCTTCGATCGGGTCTCCACGGCTGCGGCGGTAAGGGCCGGAATCCCCGCGCTGGCCGAACATCCCTACATGATCGACCGTTTTGGCAATCCCATGCGCGTCGCCCGGGACCTTGGCCTCGACCCGCTGCTCGCAGGCGCCCGGCGGCTGGTCGACCTTGCTCTGCCCGCCGCGCACGAGGCGCTCCGCCCGATCCAGGGACAGCAGGGCCTGTCTCCGGTCCGGCTTCTGGTTTGCACCGGAGAACCCCGCCCCGGCCAGTCAGAGAATTTCGCGACGGTATTGGTCGAGGCCCTGCGCGAGGCGCTTGGCCCCCGGATTGGCACGGTTGCACACCTGGCCCGCGGCCACGCCGGTGGCCTGCTCGCCCTGGCGCTTGGCGCCCAGGCGATCCGGGAGGGACGCACCCAACTGGCCCTGGTCGGAGGCGTCGACAGCTATCTGCACCCCGAAACCCTGGAATGGCTCGATGACCTGGAGCAGCTTCATTCCGAACAGAACCTTTACGGCTTCTGTCCCGGCGAAGCCGCAGGTTTCGTCCTGCTGGCGTCCAGCGACCTAGCCCGGTCGGCGGGCATCCGCCCGCTTCTGGATCTGGCGGGAGTCGGCTACGGCCGCGAGACCAACCTGATCAAGACCGAGGGTATCTGCCTTGGCGAAGGCCTGAGTGACGCGTTCCGCATGGCTGCCCCGCCCGAGTCGCCCAAGGTTGACCGGATCCTTTGCGACATGAACGGCGAGCGCTATCGTGGAAACGAGTATGGCTTCGCCGCGATCAGAAACCCGACCCTTTTTCGCAATGCTGCCGATTTCGAAACCCCGGCCGATTGCTGGGGCGACATCGGAGCCGCGTCGGGCCCGCTCTTTGTCTGCCTTGCCGCCGAGGCGGAAGCGCGGAACTATGCCAAGGGACCGCAGACGCTGGTTTGGGCCAGTTCGGAACAGGGGCTGCGTGCCGCAGCCCTCTTGCGCAGGATGTGAGGGAACCGGATGCCATCGCATATCTCCGTCAATTCGCTGGGTCTGACCTACAAGGGCACCGTCGGCATCTCGACGGCCACAATCCCCGATGTCTGCAAGACGCCCAGCCCCGGGGGTCCGATCCCTCTTCCCTATCCCAACATTGCACAGCAGTCCTCGCTGAAGGGTGGGACGACGACCGTCTTCGCCAAAGGCAAGATGATTGCGATCAAGGGCTCGCAATACGGCTCCAGCAACGGCGACGAACCCGGCACAGCGGGCGGGGTGAAGTCGAGCGTCAACATGAAGGCGACTGACTGGATCACCTATTCCTTTGACGTCAAAATGGACGGCCAGAACGCCTGTCGCCACACCGACAAGAAATTCCACAACAATCAGAACACGGTGGACCTGGGCGGAAACATTGACCCGCGGACAAGCACCGATGCCGAGGGCAATCTGGTGGTACACTGCAAAGGCGCCCCGAAAGGCGTCAGCAAGCGGACCGGAAAGAAGCGCAAGGCGTATTCCAACTGCGAGCTGGAAGAAATCTGCGCGAAGATTGCCTACTACAACCGCAAGATCAAGGAAGCGAACCGCAGCGGCAAGCCGATCCAGCGCACCACCAGCTACGAGGCACGGCGCGACCGCGGCAACAAGGCCTGTCGCCGGATCAAGCGCTATGCCGGCCAGGGGAAGGGCGCGAGCGGGACCGGCAAGCCCGAGGACATGAAGTTCCACAACATCACGCCATCCTGTGAGAAAGTCCTGAAAGACAAGGCCAAGAAGAGCGGATTCAAGGGCTTCAGCCCCGATCACTACCGCGAAATCCAGCACAACGGCGACCCCGAGGCGACATCGAACCTGCGCTGGATGTCCTCGAAGCCGAACAAATGGATCGGAGGAGCAATGAGCGATCTGAAGACAAGCGGGACGAACAAGCATACCGGCGTGAAAGGCGATTGCTGCCCGCCGCCGCCGACACCGTGATGCTTTCCGACGCCGCCCGCCGGAAACTGGTCGCCGACCTGACTGCCGCAGGCCGAGAGCTCGACATGCTGATGTTCGACGAGATCGTTACCGGCTTGCCGAACGCTCCCGCAACCGAAGCGCAGGTTGCCGCCTACGAACGTGACTGCGGCTTTCCCCTGCCGCCCTCATTCCGCGCCTTCCTTCTGCTGCACGACGGCTGGCCGGACTTTCTGGGCGATGCTGCGATCCTTGGAACCGGTTGGCGCAAGCTCGACTGGACCGACGAGGCGCTGGAAGCACTTGAAGCCCCCTTTGAGGAGTTTGGCCAGGAAGACCCGCTTGCCAACCGTGCCGTGCCGGTGCTTCTGGGAGTCGATGCCTTCGTGTCGCTGTTTCTCTGGCCGCCCGATCTGTCGCGGCAGCCTTTCCATGAATATCAGTACTCTGAACTGCTGGCCGAACACGCCGACTTCGATGCCTTTCTACAGGGCTCTCTCGACTCGCTGCGAAACCAGATCGAGGAAGAGCGGAAAGGGCCCCACGAGGACGAGGCCGATGACCAGTAACCCGCAAGACCACGGCTTGCACCTGCCGGCCGCGCTGACGACATTCGCTGCGGGCGGCTTCGGCCCGATCAACCGCCTTCTCCTGCAAGTCGTTTTCTACCCGAAGTCCCTGACCGTGCAGGAATTTGACTGGCTTCTTGGCCTCTACCAGACCGTCTGCCCTCCTGACCGCATCACCCGCTTCAAGATCGACGAGCTTTTGGACTGGTCCGACCTGCATGATCCGGTGCTCACCCGCTCCGCCCGCGATGCCGCCGCCGCTGGTCGCCGCTGGCCGCAGTTCGAGGCCGCCCGCAACCGCATCCGTGACGGTCGCGCATTGGACGCGCAGCTCTGGGACGGGCGGACGATGGCCGAAGGCGGGACTTTCAACCTGCATGTCTGCGCCCTGAAGTACCGCGACACCGGCCTGCACTGGTTCGTCCGCTTCCTGTTCCCACTCGATTTCCCGGCCAACGGACTGGTCCATGTGCTGCAAACGCTCGCCGATAACATCGTGCATCATTCGGGTCACGCCGGGCTGATGATCTCGTTCCTGCCAGACGAGAAGGATGCAGCGTTTACGGAAATCTACGCCAAAGTGCGCCGCTTTTGGGGCGTCGACCTGGACATCCTCGATCTCAGCGCGACCCACATGCACGCCGCACTTCAGCCGCCATGCTGGCTGAACGCCATCGGGCATGGCTTCGCGGCACAGTTCGGCCTGACCGCGTCTCTGAATCAGTTAGGGAAAGTCCCGGACATTGCAGTCCTTGACCGGCGCTATGGCACGATCTTCGCCCTTGGCAACCACCCCTCGCCTCTGGACAGGAACCGCCTGCCCATCGAGCTTTCGCAGTATCAGGCCATGGCGCAGGCGATGGACGGACTGATCCTGCACGACATTGGCACCCTGCCCGGCGACGGGTTCGAAGCCAATGAGACCGCGACCGAGGACTGGCTCGGCCGCTTCGCTTCCGGTGCGGCTTGGGCGCAGCTGCGCGGCCTCAGCTAGCAGCGCGCCGTGCCGCTGCCCAGGCCTCGACCCGGGCCGCCACCGGCAGAAGTGGCAGGTCGTCGCCAAACCGGGCAGCGAAGGTCGCTTCGAAATCCCGGGGGACGGCCGAGAACAGCTCGTCCAGCGTTCCCGTCTCGGGAAACAGCTCCAGCAAGGATTGCCCCGCGGCAACCGCCAGCGCGGGGTCGTGCATCTGCCGCACCAGCCAGGCCAGGATCGACGTGTCGCCAAGCATCCCCGCTCCACGCACCGCCAGCGGCGCTGTTGCGTCCTGCGTGAACAATCTGCCAAGCCAGTCGCGTGTCTCGGCCATCGAAGCCGAGCCAATTGCCAGCCGCAGGGCTGCCAGACCTTCCGACCCGCCCGCAACCGCGGCACTGCGCAGTACTGGCGTTGCGCTCCGCTCCCCCAGCGCAGCACAGGCCATCGCCGCCTGCGCCCGCGCGACGGTGTCGGCTTCGGTCTCCAGCGCCTGCCGCAGCGCGCCAAGCGCATCCTTGCGCAACGTCACCCCCGCCAGCCGATACGCCTCCGCCCGCACGCCGGGGTCAGCATGGCGCATAAGCCCATCCAGCCGGTCCTTCGGATCGACGCGATGATCGGCAATCGCCGCTGTTGCAATCCGGCACAGAAACGGGTCGGTCGACTCGATCCAGATTCGCACCAGATAGCCTGTCTGCTTGGGTGCCAGCCAGGCCAGCGCCCCGCGCAGCCCGGCCTCCGCGTCCGGGCTCTCCTTCGAGAGGCGTAGAACGTGAGAGATCCGAACTTCATCCCGGTGGAGTATCGCCATGACCCCTGCCACGAACAGCTCTCCGGGCCCGGTGTTCTCCTCGACTTGACCGAGGATCAATGGCCAGGCCGCCACCCCGGCGATCGAAACTCCGTCCAGGTTGGCAGTCAGCCGGTCGGTGACTCGCCCTAGCGCAAGAGGATCAGCCGGATCCGCCGCCAGAAGCTCTTGCCGCTGCATCCACAGGAACGCTGCCTGCTCGACATGAGCCCGCACGACCGGTTCGACGATAGGCTGTTTCGCTTCCGTCTTCATCGGTGGCCCCGGGTCCCTAGGGTCTTTGCGAAGCTTTGCATTTCCCAATCGGATCGGCAATCATCCCGTAGTCGCCGTGATCGTAGAAGCTCTGGCGCCTGTCTGCGATGTTCCTGTCAGACGCGGTAGATCCGGCGGGCATTGCCACTGCCGATGGCTGCTTGCTCATCGGTCGAAAGGCTCGCCAGCAAGCCACGGGTCATTTCGATCCACGGCAGAAGCCCGGCACCCAGGAGGACAACCGGCCAGTCCGATCCCCAGACCACTCGGCCCGGCCCGAAGCGGTTCAGTACATGATCAGCCCAGGGGCGCAACAGGTCGACGCCTGCCGTCCCTGGCGCGCAATAGGCGCTGATGCCGGACAGCTTGACACTGACAAGTGGCAGCGCGGCAAGACGGTCGATGCCCTTGGCCCAGTCGTCGAAAGCGCCCCCGGCGATGTCGGGGACGCCGCAATGGTCAAGGATCAGCGGCTGTCCGTCGCAGGCCCGCGCCAGGTCCGCGGCGATGGGCAATTGTCGGGCAAGGAAGCACATGTCGAACGGCAGGCCCTTCCGCCCGATCTTCTTCAGGTTGGCGCGGAAGGTGGCGCTTTGCGACATTTCGTCCGGCACGACATGCAGGATGCGGCGGAAGCCCTTCACCTGAAGCCCGTCGCATTCATCAAGCCAGGCATCAAAGCCTGCATCCGTTTCGGGCCTGCAGGAGGCGATCTGGCCAAGGATGCCGTCACCCCCGACGCGTGTCGCGACATAGCGCGCTTCGGCCTGATAGTCGGCGTCATCGACACCGCATTCCATGAAGATCGTGCCGGTGATCCCCTGCCCCTTCGTCTGGGCCTGATAGTCTTCGGGCGTGAAATCCCCCGTCGCCAGCGCAGGAATGCCCTCGGTCCAGCTGTAACCCAGCCGGTCCCGCCAGATCAGATGCTGATGCGTGTCGATCAGGTCCATTCTCTCCTCCCTAAAGGTCGGCGATCACGTCTTGTCGCTGGCTGCCCAACCCTTCGATCGCCAGTTCCACCACTTCGCCCGGCTTCAGGTAGCGCGGCGGCTTCATGCCAAGGCCGACGCCGGGCGGGGTGCCGGTGGAAATGACGTCGCCCGGATGCAGCGTCATGAACTGGCTGAGATAACTGACCAGATACTTCACCCCGTAAACCATGGTCTTGGTCGAGCCGTCTTGCATGGTCTTGCCATTGACCTTGAGCCACATCTTCAGGTTCTGCGGGTCCGCCACCTCGTCCCGCGTCACCAGCCAGGGGCCGATCTGGCCGAAGTTGTCGCAGCTCTTGCCCTTGGTCCACTGGCCCGAGCGTTCGGTTTGGAAGGCCCGTTCGCTCACGTCGTTCGTCACGGCATAGCCCGCGACATGGGCCATCGCCTCATCCTGCGAGACATACTTCGCCGCCTTGCCGATGATGATGGCCAGTTCCACCTCCCAGTCGGTCTTTTCGCTGCCGCGCGGGATGATGATCGGATCGTTCGGTCCGCAGATGGCGCTGGTCGCCTTCATGAAGATCACCGGCTCGGGCGGCACAGCCATGCCGCTTTCGGCGGCGTGGTCGGCATAGTTCAGCCCGATGCAGATGAACTTGCCGGTGCCCGCGACGCAGGGGCCAAGGCGGGTGGCCGGATCAACGACAGGCAGGATGCCAGCGTCGATCCCGCGAAGCATGGCAAGGCCGGTGTCCGAGATCACAGCCCCGCCGATGTCAGGAACAAGGCCGGTCAGATCGCGGATCGTGCCGTCTGTGTGCAGGAGGCCGGGACGTTCGGCCCCCACGGGCCCGTGGCGCAGAAGTTTCATGGCAATTCCTTTCAGACGTTCGACCAGCCGCCATCGATGACGTGCGCGATGCCGGTTGTATAGGAGGATTCATCCGAGGCGAGATAGACCACAAGGGCCGCGATCTCTTCCGCCCTGGCGATCCGCCCGATGGGCTGGCGGGCGATGAAGGCCTTCTTGGCCGCCTCGTAGTCGCCGGTGGCCTTCAGACGGTCCTCAAGCGAGGGGCTTTCGACCGTACCCGGGCAGATCGCGTTGGCGCGGATGCCCTTGCCGATGAAGTCGGCGGCGATGGATTTCGTCAGGCCGATCACTCCGGCCTTGGTCGCGCCGTAGACGAAGCGGTTCGGCGCCGCGATGACCGACGAGGCGACCGATGCCATGTTGATGATGCTGCCCCCACCACCTTCGATCATCGTTGGCAGGAAGGCGCGACACATCCGGTACATGGCCGTCATGTTGAGGTCGAGCGAGAACGCCCACTGATCCTCGTCGCAGTCAAGGATCGTGCCGTTGGCGACAAAGCCCGCGCAGTTGAAGAGGACGTCAAGCGCGCCGATTTCCTTGGCTGCGGCCTCGACAGCCGCCTTGTCACGCACGTTCAGAAGCCGCGTCTCGATTGCAGAATTATCTGCCGTCAGCGCGTCGAGGGCCGCCTGATTGATGTCGGTCGCGATGACTTTCGCCCCCTCGCGCGCCATCATCAGCGCCGAGGCCCGCCCGATCCCCTGACCGGCCGCCGTTACGAGACAGCGCTTTCCTTGCAAACGTCCCATGTCTTTTCCCTTTGTGCGATGCCAGGTCAGGCCGGAAGGCAGGCCGGACCGATCGGCTCGAATGACTTGTAGGTCAGGATGAATTCGGCATGGCCCATCGCCTCGGAACAGGTCTGACGACCCGCAGCGGCATCCAGGACAAGATCGTAGATTTCCTGCCCAATCTCGTCGACGCTTGCCGTCCCTTCGATGATGCGTCCCGCATTCACATCCATGTCGGCGCTCAGCCGCAGATACATCTCGGGGTTGGCGGCGATCTTGATCACCGGCGCCAGCGCCGAGCCGACCACCGACCCGCGCCCGGTGACGAACAGCGTCATATGCGCGCCCGAGGCCATCATCTCGACGATCTCGGCATTGTCCGAGATGTTGGGGAAGCCGAAACGCACCTCGCCATCGGGCACCACGTCCATCAGGTAGAGCCCGCCCTTCGGCGGAATGTCCCCCGGCTTGATCAGGCCGGAAATGCGGGATTGCCCCGATTTCGCATAGGCGCCGAGAGATTTCTCCTCGATGGTCGTCAGCCCGCCATCGGCGTTACCAGCGGCAAAGCTGCCGAACCCCAGCGTCGCATAGTAGCGCGCGGCCTTGGCGACCGAGGCGCGCAGGATGTCGGCCAGTTCCGGGGTCACCGCGCGGTCGGCCATGATCTCCTCGCAGCCGATCAGCTCACCGGTTTCCTCGAAGATGCAGGCGGCACCGGCCTCGACCAGCCGGTCGAAGGCGCGGCCCGCCGCCGGATTGCCGGAGATGCCGCTCGTCCCGTCCGACCCGCCGCAGACCGTGCCGACGACCAGTTCGGACACATCCATCGGCACGCGCGTTTGGGTCGAAAGCTCCGCCAGCGCAGCCTCGACCCACGCCTGCCCTTTGGCGATGGTCGCCGCCGTGCCGCCCGACCGCTGGATCACCAGCGTCTCGACCGGGCGACCGCTCTCGCGGATCACGCTTTCCAGCTGGAAGCGGTTGAAGCTTTCGCAGCCCAGCGAAACCAACAGCACCGCGCCTACGTTCGGATGGGTGCAAAGCCGTTCCATCATGCCTTGCGCATAGGCATTGGGGAAGCAGCCGGGGAAGCCGATGACATGCGCGTCTCTCCGGTTGGGCCAGGCGATCTCGCGCGCAACATGGTGGGCGCATTCGACCAGATAGGCGACTGCGACGCGGTTGCGGATGCCCTTGCGCCCGTCGCTGCGCAGATAGCCGGTCAGTTCGGTCATGTCTTGCCTACCTCGCGCGCGGCCTCATAGGCGGTGCGCGCTTCTTCCAGAGTGTGTGTCGCAGTATAGTTGCTGCGGACGTTGTGAGTATGGACATGCGCGCCCTGCGGAACATCTGCGGTGGCCGTGCCGATGATCGCGCCATACTTGACGATGGGGTCGCCTGCACGGATCGGCTGGCGCGCCAGCTTGTGCCCAAGGCTGAATGCGGCTGCTGCCAACAGGTCCAGACCTTCGACGCGGATCGGTTCGTCCGCCGCAATCGGCGCGCGCGCGACCAGCACATTGTCGGCCGGCGACAGGAGCAAGAGGCGGGTGTCAGTCTGGCTCATAGCAGCTCCAGCGTGTCATTCTCGATCAGGTCACGATCTTGTGCGATCCCCAGTCCGGGACCTTCGGGCATCTTCGCGATCCCGTTCTTGATCGGCAAGGGCCCGGCCAGGCCAAAGGCGAAGGTTTCCATCGGCCAGAGGACCTCGAAATAGCGGGAATTGCCAATGGCTCCGTTCAGGTGCAGGTTGACCAGTTCCAGCGGGTGAAAGATCGTGGTGTGCAACTCGCAGGGCGCATGGAATGCCTCGGCCAGCCGGGCGGTCTTGAGCGTTCCGGTGACGCCGCCCGACCAGGACGGATCGGCGCGGACGCCATCGACGACGCGGGTCGCAAGGCATTCGGCCACCGAATAGGGATGTTTCGGCAGAACCTCTGTCCCGATCACCGGAATGTCGAGGACGCGGGTCAACTCGCGCAGCGCGCCGAAGGATTCATCGGGCAGCGGTTCCTCGAGCCAGAGGTAGTTCAGCCGCTCAAGCTCCCGTCCCAGACGCACGGCTTCGTCCAGCGTGTAGGGCGCGACTGGGTCAGACATGAGGGGGAAGTCATCGCCCACCGCGTCACGCACGGCGCGGTGGATATCGATGTCCTTGACCAGCGATTTGCCCGGCGGGTGGATCTTGTAGGCCTTCAGCCCCGCCGCCTGCACCGCCCGCGCCTCGGCGGCGTAGGCATCGGCGTCCGGCAGCACAAGGGACGAGGCATAGACCGGCACTTCGGCCCGCGCGCCGCCGATATAGCGCCACAAGGGCTGCCCCGCCGCCTCGGCGCCCAGGATCCACAGGCAGCAATCGACGGGGCCATAGCTGTAGATCGGCAGGTGGTGCCACCAGCGATCCGCGGTGCGCCAGTCGTTCCAGGCGGCCTCTCGGTCCAGCAGGTTGCGACCTGCGAAGAAGGGCCGCAGCGAGGCGGCCGCCAGATGCCCCGCTCCGATGGCCGAGCGCCCGGCAAAGCCGAACATCGACGCTTCGCGCCCGCAATCGGTCTTCACGCTATAGACCAGATACTCCAGCCCTTCCCGCCCCTGCCCGTCGCGCAAGGCGCTGCCGCCTAGGGCGGCGCCCCGGTGGCGGCAGGCGCGGACTTCAAGGCTGGCGATCCGCATGGCCTAGAACTTCCCGTATTTCAGATAGGCGGCTTGCGGGTCCATCCCGTCCAGGATCGCACTTCGCACCTTGCTTTCGGTCGCCATCGCGGTGACGCCCTTCTCGATCACCTCGTCCAGATGCGCGGCCGGTATCACCACCATCCCATCGCGGTCGCCATGCACCCAGTCGCCGGGGTTCACCGTCACGTCCTCGATGCGGATCGTCTCGCCGATGGCGGTGGGCAGCCACAGCCCCACCACGTCGCGCGGGGTGTAATGGGTGCCCCAGCACGGCAGGCCAAGCTTCAGGATGAAGCTGGTGTCGCGTAGCGCCCCGTCCGTGACGACGCCGAGAACGCCCTTCCTGTGCAGGGTCTCGGCGGACAGTTCGCCCATCTGTGCGACGATCTGGCTGTTGGGTTGCGCCACCCAGACATGACCCGCCGGGCATTTCGACAGCAGGCCCGTCCATTCCAGCAGCGTCTGATGCGCATCGGCACCCTCGACGATCCGCCCCTCGACGGTGAAGGCGGGGCCGGTCAGCACGCCTTCGGGGTTCAGGGGGCGGATGCGCGGCGGCAGCGTGAAGTTGCGCAGCCCCATCGCCCGCATCACGTCATGCAGGACCGAAGTATAGCAGCTTTGCAGCCGGTCGAGGCGGAGGTCAGTCATGATGGAACACCTCTTCCATCATCGCCCACCACTCGCCCTCTTTCCGCGTCGCCAGCGGCTCCTGCATCGGCATGCAGACCGACCACCACTCCTGCGTCTTCGGGTCCGTCGCCATCTTCGCCGCATCGGCGGCGAAATCGCTGCCGGTGTATTCCCAATAGCCGAACAAGAGGTTCTCCGGCTGTTTCAGGTAGATCGAATAGTTGGTGATGTGGCAGTCGCTGATCTTGGCCAGAATCTCGGGCCAGACCGAGGCGTGAAGCCGCTTGTAAGCCTCGATCTTGTCGGGCTTCAGGCCCAGAACCATTCCCATCCGCTGCATCTTGCCCCCCTAGATCCGATGTTCCGACCGGCTGCCCGGCACCACCTGCCGCGCAATCGCATCCTCGTCCCAGCCGATCCCCAAGCCCGGCACCTCCGGCGGGTGCGCGTGACCCCCGCGGATGTCGAGCCGGGTTTCCGTGATCGGGTCGAGCTGCGGGATATATTCCAGCATCCAGGAATTCGGGATGGCGCAGACCAGGCTGACATGCAGCTCCATCAGGAAATGGGGGCAGACGGCCAGGTTCATCGCCTCGGCCATATGTGCGACCTTGAGCCAGGGGGTGATGCCGCCCACCCGCCCCACGTCGACCTGCACGATGGAACAGGCCCGCGCCTGCATGTAGTCGGCGAACTGGCCAGGTGAATAGAGGCTTTCGCCCACCGCAATCGGCACGCCCGACTGTTCGGCCAGCCGGGCATGGCCGGTCAGGTCGTCGGCGGGCATCGGTTCCTCGAACCAGGTGATCCCAACCTCGGTCAGCATCCGGGCGCGGAGGAGGGCCTCATGGAAATGGAAGGCCTGGTTGGCATCGACCATCAGACGGAAATCGTCGCCCACCGCGGCGCGCACGGCGGAAAGCCGCGCCCGGTCCTCGGCCAGATGCGGCTTGCCGACCTTGACCTTGGACCCCGCAAAGCCCTGCGCCTTGACCGCCTGCGCATCCTCGACCAGCGCAGACGTCTCGATATGCAGCCAGCCGCCTTCGGTCGAATAGAGCGGAATCGCCGGTTTCGCCCCGCCTGCCATGCGCCACAGCGGCAGCTTGGCCCGGCGGCAGCGCAGGTCCCACAGCGCGGTGTCGATGGCCGCCAGCGCGATGGAGGTGATCGCCCCCACCGCCGTCGCATGGGTGGCGAACAGAAGGTCGCGCCAGATCGCCTCGATCTCCTCCGCCTCGCGGCCAAGGAGGCGCGGCACCAGCGTCTCGCGCAGAAGGCTGATGACTGCCGGACCGCCGGTGCCGATGGTGTAGCTGTAGCCGGTGCCGGTCGCACCGTCCGAGTCGGTGATGCGCACCATCGGGGTTTCCTGCGCCACGAAGGACTGGATCGCGTCGGTCCGCTTCACCAGCGGCACCAGCGTCACCATCAGGATCTCGACATGGGCGATGCGGGCCATCAGTCAGCCCTCACAGAAAGGCCGGTTTCGGCATCGAAGAGATGCGCCCGGTCGAGCGCCATGCGGAAAATCAGGGCCTCTCCGGGCTGGACGATGCGCGGACCGTAGAGCTTGGCCAGCACCTCCTGCCCGGCAAGGCGGGTGTAGATCAGGCTTTCCATGCCCAAGGGTTCGGCCAGTTCCGCCACCATCCCGACCTCGGCCCCTGGCCCGTCCTGCGACAGGCCATGGCCGACCGGGCTTATGTCATCGGGCCGGATGCCGAGCGTGACCTTCTGCCCGTCGCGGGTGAAGGCCCTCAGCCGCTCGGGCACCGGAACGACGGTGCCGTCGGCAAGCCGGACCGCGCCGCCGTCGATGGTTGCGGGCAACAGGTTCATCGGCGGGCTGCCGATGAAGGTCGCCACAAATGTCGAGCGGGGATGGTTGAACACCTCCATCGGCGTGCCGACCTGCTCGATCCGCCCGTCCTTCATGACGACGATCCGGTCGGCCAGCGTCATTGCCTCGACCTGGTCATGGGTGACATAGACGACCGTGGTCCGCACCTTCTGGTGCAGCTTCTTGATCTCGGCCCGCATCTGGCCGCGCAGCTTGGCATCAAGGTTAGACAGCGGCTCGTCGAACAGGAACACCTCGGGTCGCCGAACGATGGCGCGGCCCATGGCGACGCGCTGGCGCTGGCCGCCGGAAAGTTCCGCCGGGGTGCGGTCCAGCAGTGGCGTCAGGCCCAGGATATCTGCCGCCTCGTCGACGCGCTTGGTGATGCTATCGGGCGCCTCACCTGCAATCTTCAGGCCGAAGCCCAGGTTCTCGCGAACGTTCATATGCGGGTAAAGTGCGTAATTCTGGAACACCATCGAGATGTTGCGCTTGCGCGGTGGCAGGTCGTTCACCACCCGCTCGCCGATCCTGACGATGCCGCCGGAGATATCCTCCAGTCCGGCGATCATCCGCAGCGTGGTGGACTTGCCGCAGCCCGACGGCCCGACCAGCACCACGAATTCCTCATGCGCGATGGTCAGGTCGATGCCGTGGACGACATTCACCGCCCCGTATTTCTTGACGACCTTTTCTAGCGTGATCTCAGCCATGTCTTATCCTTTCACGCCGCCGAAGGTCAGACCGGCAATCAAATGTTTCTGCACAAGGAAGGTCAGGATCAGCGCCGGGACTATGATGATCACCGCCATCGCGCACATGCCCGCCCAGTCGATGGTGAACTGCGCCGTGAAGTCGAGAAGGCCCACAGGCAGGGTTTTCGAAGTGGTGGAGCGGGTCAGCTGGCTTGCCAGCGCAAACTCGTTCCACGAGGTCAGGAAGGCGAACACCCCAGCCGCCGCGATGCCGGAGCGGGCCAACGGAAACTCGATCTTCCAGAAGGCCTGCCAGCGGGTGCAGCCATCGACCTGCGCCGCCTCGGACAAGGACAGGGGGATCTGCCGGAAGAAGCCGTCGATCAGCCAGATGGTGAAGGGCACGTTCAGGCTGACATAGACAATGATCAGGCCAAGCTTGGTGTCGATGATGCCCATCTTGCTCCAGAGGATGAAGACCGGCAGCGACAGCGCGATCCCCGGCACGGCGCGGAACAGCATTAGGCCAAGGAAGATGCCGCCCTTGCCGCGGAAGCGATAGCGGGCGAAGGCATAGCCCCCGGCCATGCCGATGGCCAAAGCGATGAGGGTCGAGGTCAGCGCGATGATCAGCGAGTTCATGAAGTAGCTGCCGACCGGGATCGCCACCTGATCGGTGCCAAGCCCGAATATCTTGCGGAAATTGTCGAAGGTCGGATTCTCCGGCACCCAAACGGGCGGCTTGGCCAGAATCTCCCCATTCGGACGGAAGGCCGACAGCACCACCCAGAGGCCGGGCACGCACATGACCACCATCAGAAGGAAGGTCAGCGCCGTCAGGCCCGCGCGCTTCACCTGCTTCGAGGTCTGGCTTTCGACAACTGCACTCATTGCGCACCCCCCATGTAGCGGCGGGCCGCAACCAGCTTGCGGTAGAAATACCAGGTGAAGAGGATCGACAGGATGGTCGAGACATAGGCCATGGCATTGGCCATCCCCATCCGCGAATTGTCGTAGCCGACCCGCCCGATCAGTGTCCACAGGATCTCGGTCCGCCCCGCCGGTCCACCGTCGGTCATCACCGTCACGATGTCATAGGCGCGGGCCACGTCCAGCGAGCGGATCGCCATCGCGATATAGGCGAAGGGCATCAGGAAGGGCAGCGTGATGTGCCGGAAGGTCTGCCAGGCATTGCAGCCGTCGACCTTGGCGGCCTCCAGCGGGTCGCGCGGCATGGCGAAAAGTCCGGCCAGGAGCAGGATCGCGAAGACCGAGGTTGACATCCAGACTTCCGCGATGGCGATGGAAAAGAACGCGAGCTTGCCATCCACCAGCCAGGGGATCGCCCCGTCCGACAGGCCAAGCGATTGCAGTGCGTTGTTCACGATGCCGATGTTGTCGTTGAACAGGAACTTGAACATGAACCCGACCAGGATGGGCGAGAACATCATCGGGAACATCATGATCGTGCGCAGCGTCCGCTGGCCCCAGGTGATCCGGTTGATCAGCAGCGCGATGCCAAGGCCCAGCAGGAATTCGACGTTCAGCACGACGGTCAGGAACAGGACGGTGCGCCCGAACGGGATCCAGAACTCCGGGTCCGACAGGATGCGCGCGTAGTTCCTGAACCCGACCCAGTCGTAAAGACTGGCAGGCTTGGTCAGGCGAAAGCCGGTGAAGCTGGTATACATCGAGAACACCAGCGGGAACACCACCACAAAGGCCATGGTCAGCATCGCCGGCGTCAGCAACAGGAATGGCGTGGCGCTTTCGCGTCTCCAGAACGGCATCGCTCCCCCTCGGTGGGCGTGGTGCAGGGATCGGTGGGGGCGGTCGCAACCGCCCCCCGGGTCATCGGATCACTTGATGTAACCCGCATCCTCCATGATGACCTTCGCCTTCGCGGCAGCGTCATCCAGCGCGGCCTGCGGCTCCATCTCGCCCAGGATACCCTTCTGCAGGTTCGGCCAGATCACGTTCGACACCTCGATCCACGGCTCGATCAGCGGTGGGGTGAAAGCATCTTCCGCCATCGACTGGCTGTAGGTGTTGAACACCTCGACCATGAAGGGATTGCCCGCGGCTTCGAATTCTGCCGTGATGTCCTTCCAGACCTGGGTGCGGGTTGGCAGCAGGCCCTGACGCGCTTCGATCATCTGGTTGTCGTGATCGGTCAGGAAGGTGACGAAGGACACCGCCGCCGACTGGTTGTCGCAGGTTGTGGTGATCGAGAAACTGTGGCTGCCCGACCAGCCCGACCGCTTGCCGCCATCGCCCTTCGGCGCCCGGACCAGACCCACGTCGCCCGCGATCTTGGAATTGGCCGGATCGTTGAAGAATGCGGCCCAGCCCGCCCAGTCAAGGTCCATCGCTACCGTGCCCGAGGCGAAGCCCATCCCGGTGTCGTCCCAGAGATAGTTGAGCGACCCGGCTGGAACCGCCTTGGCGTCGTAAAGCTCCTTGAACCACATCAGCGCCTTCAGACCGGCGGGAGAGTTGAAGGTCGGGTTCCAGTTTTCGTCGAACAGCGCCCCGCCGTTGGCCACCAACATCTCGTAGAAGCGACCGGTGATCGCCTCGTCCTTGCCGACGAACTGGGTGCCGAAGAAATCCGGCGCCTTGGCGAAGAAGATCGCCTGATCCTTGAACTGGTCGAAGGTTTCGGGCGGCGCAAGGTCATAGCCATACTTGGCCTTGAACGCGTCCTTGTTGGCCTGATCCTCGTAGAGCGATTTCTTGTAGAACAGGTTCGAGATGTCGGAATGCCGCGGCAACTGCACCAGCGAACCGTTCACCGTCGCGTTCTTCAGCGCCAGCGCGTCGAATTCGGCCAGAACCTCGGGCTTCATCACGCCGTTCAGGTCGATGTAGATGTCGCCGTACTGCGGCGCAAAGGAGGTGTGGTTCGAGGCGACGCAATAGTCGATCGTCCCCGCCGCGACGTCCTGCTTGATCTCCTTGTCCAGCTCGAAGTGGTTCTTGCGGCTGACGATCTCCACCTTGGCGCCGGTCGCCGCTTCCCATTTCGGGATCTCGGCATATAGCTTTTCGTACTGCGCGCCGCCGATCAGCTTCACACGCAGCGTGTAACCGGCATAATCGCCCCAGGTCTCGTCGGCCGAAGCCATGCCTGCAACGGCGACCAGCGCCGTTCCAACCATCAGTGCAGTGATCTTCCTCATCTCATCCTCCCAGATATGGCGCCGTTGCGCCGATTCATTCACACCGCCATTGCCGGAGGTGCGCCGTCGCCTCGGGACCCGGCCCCAAGACCGAACTCCCGGATAATCCTGTCGCGTCCCTCGCCAAGCGCGGGGGCCGCGCGGTCGTGGTAAAGCGCCGCCCCGTCCAGCCGGATCGGCCCCCGCAGCGTGTCGAGCGTGGCATCCGGCCCCGTGATGCGCTGGACCATGCCAAGGCGGCGAAAGGCTTCGGACTGAAACAGCGCCGGCCAGTCCAGCACTTCGGCGCACCAGATGTCGGCGGGTTGCAGGATCGCCAGCCAATCCTCCGTTGTCTTCAGCTCCACAGCTTCGGCAATGCGTGCCTTGATCGTGTCGCGCTCGGTCATCGCCGCTGACGCATCACCATAAAACCGCTCCAGCCCGCCGATCCCCATCAGCCCCGCCAGCCGTTCCAGCGAAGGCGTCATGGCCAGCGCCAGCCAACCGTCGCCGGTCCGGTAGACGCCATAGGGCGCGCCCAGATAGGCATGGGCGCCATTGACTGCCGCGCGCACCGGCATGCGGTTGCCGTCGTTCAGATAGGTGGTCAGCACCTCGAACTGGAAATCCAAGAGCGCCTCGATCAGGGAGGTTTCGACCTTGGCCCCCCGTCCCGTCCGCGCCTTGCGGACCAGCGCGGCAAGGATGCCCTGTGCAAGCGCATTCCCCGCCATCATGTCGGCCACCGCCAGACCCATCGGCATCGGCGGATCGTCGCGGCTTCCCGTCAGCCATAGAAGACCCGAGCGCGACTGCGCCAGAAGATCCTGTCCCGGCAGGTCGACCCAGGGACCCTCCTCGCCGTAGCCAGAGATCGACCCGAAGACGACGCCGGGATTGAACGCCTTCACGTCCTCATAGCCGAAGCCCTGCCGGTCAATCACGCCGGGGCGGAAGTTCTGCATCACCACGTCGGCCCGGGCCAGAAGTTCTGTCACCATGGCCCGGTCGCCCGCATCGCGGAGGTCGGCGGTGAAGCTTTCCTTGTTGCGGTTGATCGCGTGGAACAGGCTGTTCGCGCCGCCGATGTCGGTATCCGACAGATAAAGCGTGCGGCACAGGTCGCCGACGCCGGGCCGCTCGATCTTGATCACCCGCGCCCCCAGATCGGCCAGCCGCAGCGCGCAGAGCGGCCCCGACAGGAACTGGCTGAAATCGACAACGAGGATGCCCTCCAGCGGCAGCGTCATGCGCGGCTCTCCCGGTAGGCCGCATCGAGGGCGCGGATGGTTTCGGGAACTGTGGCCTCACCCGTCAGGCATCGGTGAACGATGCTTCCAGCACGGTCCTGCAACCCCATGTAGCCGTCATAGCGCGGCCGCAGCCAGGCGGTGTTCAGCGTCCTGCGAGTGTTGCGGAAGAAGTCGCGCGTTATGGCGTTGCAGGCACCGTCCTCCCAGGCTGCTGCGTGCGCAGGCTGGCCACCGCTTTCGGTGAACAGGCCTTTCTGGCAATCGCCCGCGGCGATCCAGAAGGCATAGTCGACGGCAACCTGGGGATGCTTGGTGAAAGCCGAAACCGCGATGCCGGTGCCGCCAAGGACGGTGCCTGTCGGGTCCGGCTGCTTGACGCCCGGCGCATCGTGGAAGGTCAGCGGGAAGGGGCAGAAACCGGCGCGCGAATAGTTGGTATAGCCATAGCCAAAGGGCGAATAGTGCGGCCCGTCTTCGTTTCGCCCCATCCATTCATAGATGCCGATCGGGTCAAGCATCAGCACACGCTTGTCCATCAGCGCAACGATTTCCCGCAGCAGGTCAAGGACATGGCCGGCCTCGTTGGGGGCCATCAGCCGGTCTGGCGCTTCTGCGATGTCGTAGCCAAGGTTCCGTGCGAGGCCGAAGAAGGTCATCAGCGCGTTGATCGGGATCAGTGCGAAACCCACCCTGCCCTGCCGGGCAAGCGCCAGAACCTCGCTCCAAAGCGTCGGCGCCGCCTCCAGCCTGTCGGGGCGCATGGCAGCCACGGGCGTTGCCGTGTCGATGGCCAGCGCCCATTGGCGTCCAGCAAAATTATAGGACGGATGCGACAGCCCGACCGAGCCCGCCGCCAGGTCTGCCATCTCGGCCTCGCGCAACCCGTCCAGCGGCAAGAGGTTGCCCTGCTTGGCCACCTCGCCCACATGCGGATGGTCGATCACCATCAGGTCATAGGTTTCAGCCATTTCCGAAATCGGCCGGTCGGCGAAAGCCTGAAGCGAACGGCGTTCCCAGCCGATCGTCACGCCGGGATGTGCCCGGGCATAGGCGGCGGAGGTCGCAACCATCGGATCGAAGCCACGGGCGTGGTCCCAGGTCATGCCGCGAAGGGTGATCTCAGCCACGGGCCTTCTCCTTCGCGGCCATTTTCGCCTGCGCTTCTTCGGCGAAGGCGGAGGGATCGCGATACAGCGCGGTCAGCAGATGTTCGGCGTAAAGCACCAGCTCGCCCGGCGCCTTGTAGACGGAGTAGCTGACCCGCAGCTTGCCCATCCGGTCGTTGTGAACTTCCTTCGAGAGGTTCTCGCGGATGGTGTAGATCGTGTCGCCGATGAAGACCGGCTTGATGAAGCGCAGCCGGTCATAGCCGTAGCTGAACGAGTTCAGGCAGTTTGTCGCGGCAAGCCCTAACCCCAGCGAAAACACGAAAGCCCCGGCGACAAGGCGGCGACCGAAGACGCCCTCCTGTTCGGCGAAAAGTGCGTCGCTGACATAGGGATGGTGATCCATCACCAGGCTGTTGAACTGCATCGATTCGCCCTCGGCGATGGTCCGGCGGATCGAACGGATACGGTCGCCGACGATGAAATCCTCGAAATACCAGTCTTCTGCATTCCAGACCGGAACAGCGGCATGGTCCTCGGGCAGGCCCGGCAAGCCCCGTGCGTGAACCCCGATTTCGGCCATTCATCCCCCCTGCCGCTTTCCGCAGCCTCGGTCGCAAGGTTGATCATTTATTTTCATTTGTCAAAATCTTTTTTATGAAAGAAAATGCATGCAGACAGGGATCGGGAGGAAAAGGTGGAGCAAGAGCAGTTCTTCGAGGACTACATGGTCGGTGCCGCACGGCAGACACTGGGCCGCACGATCACCGAGGCCGACATCGTCTTTCACGCCGGGCATTCGGGCGATTTCTTCCCGCATCACATGGATGCCGAGTTCTGCAAGGGCCAGCCGTTCAAGCGCCGCATCGCCCATGGCACCATGACCTTCGCCATCGGCATCGGCCTGACCGCGACCGTCATCAACCCGCGCGCCATGACCTATGGCTACGAACGGCTGCGCTTTCCCACGCCGGTCTTTGCGGGCGACACGATCCGCACCACCGTCACCATCGGGCGCAAGGCGGATGATCCGAAGCGGCCGAACCACGGCCAGGTGGTCGAAATCTGCGAGACGAAGAACCAGGATGGCAAGACGGTCATGTATTGTGAACACATCCTGCTGGTCGAAAAGCGCGAGGGGACGAAATGATCGAGGATTTTGCCCAGGACTGGCCCGCTCCGACCAGCCCGTTGCCGATTGTGCTGATCGGCGCCGGCGGCATCGTGCGGGATGCGCATCTTCCGGCCTATGCCAAGGCCGGGCTGA
>ERZ724516.599-NODE-599-length-22176-cov-8.279011_pt1 | contig 22176 bp, 18 predicted proteins | sample MGYA00376049_ERZ724516 | MGnify/ENA primary metagenome ERZ724516 (study PRJEB28724, sample SAMN07190886) | activated sludge metagenome | isolation source: activated sludge of sewage treatment plant in Hong Hong | place: USA: Christiansburg, Virginia | collected... | reverse complement strand
ATGCCCTGCATGGACAACGACGTGCTGCGCCGCGGCAAGCCCACCGTGCATGTGCAGTTTGGCGAGGCCAGTGCCCTGCTGGCCGGTGATGCGCTACAGGCCCTGGCATTTGAGCTGCTGACCCCACAGGATGGTTCGGTGGAGCCCATCGTTCAGGCCAACCTGTGCGCCCTGCTGGCGCGCGCTGCCGGCAGTGCCGGCATGGCCGGTGGCCAGGCCATAGACCTGGCCAGTGTCGGATTGCCACTGACCGAGTCCCAATTGCGCGAAATGCATGAACTCAAGACCGGTGCCCTGTTGCAGGCCAGCGTGGTGATGGGTGCGCAGTGCGGCACGCCTGAACCCCGTGCGCTGCGGGCATTGCAGGCCTATGGGGCGGCGATCGGCCTGGCCTTTCAGGTGGTCGACGACATCCTGGACGTCATCGCCGATTCGACGACCCTGGGCAAGACCGCCGGCAAGGACGCCGACAACAACAAGCCGACCTATGTGTCCCTGATGGGTTTGCAGGCCAGCCAGGCCTACGCGCAGCGGCTGCTGGCCCAGGCCAGGCTGGCGCTGGATGACAGCGGCCTGCCGCAGACCCGCACGCGCGCGCTGCGGGCGCTGGCCGACATGGTAGTGAACCGGGCCCATTGAAACCAAAATTCATATATGAAATCAGCCGCTAGCCCTCTAAAAATATGGGTGTGTCGCTCCTAAAAATATAGCATATGCCCAAAAAACAATACCCACTGCTGCACACCATCAACTCACCCGACGATTTGCGCCTGGTGCCACGCGCCCAATTGCGGGAGCTGACCGACGAGTTGCGGGCGTTTTTGTTGCACAGCGTGGCCAAGACCGGCGGGCATCTGAGCTCCAACCTGGGTACCGTGGAACTCACCGTGGCGCTGCACTATGTCTACAACACGCCGCACGACCGCGTGGTCTGGGACGTGGGCCACCAGACCTACCCGCACAAGATCCTGACCGGCCGGCGTGACCGCATGGGCACGCTGCGCCAGCTCGGCGGCCTCTCCGGTTTCCCGCAGCGTGCCGAGAGCGAATACGACACCTTTGGCACGGCGCACTCCAGCACCTCCATTTCCGCCGCGCTGGGCATGGCGCAGGCCGCGCGCATCCAGGGCATAGACCGCCACGCGATTGCCGTCATTGGCGACGGCGCCATGACGGCGGGCATGGCCTTCGAGGCACTGAACAACGCCGGTGTTTCGGACTGCAACCTGCTGGTCATCCTGAATGACAACGACATGAGCATCAGCCCGCCCGTAGGTGCGCTGAACCGCTACTTTGCGAAGCTCATGAGCGGGCGGTTCTATGCGTCGGCCAAGAACGCCGGCAAGACCGTGCTCAAGGGCGCACCGCCCCTGTTTGAGCTGGCCAAGCGCCTGGAAGAGCACGCCAAGGGCATGGTGGTGCCCGCCACGCTGTTCGAGAAGTTCGGCTTCAACTACATCGGCCCCATCGATGGGCACGACCTGGACTCCCTGATCCCGACGCTGGAGAACATCCGCCTGCTCAAGGGCCCGCAGTTCCTGCATGTGGTCACCAAAAAAGGCCAGGGCTACAAGCTGGCCGAGGCCGACCCGGTGGCCTACCATGGCCCGGGCAAGTTTGATCCCAGCGTGGGGCTGCAAAAGCCCGCCGTGGCGGCCAAGACCACCTTCACCCAGGTCTTTGGCAGCTGGCTGTGCGACATGGCGCAAGCCGACCCCCGCCTGGTGGGCATCACGCCGGCCATGCGCGAAGGCTCCGGCATGGTCGAGTTTGAGCAACGCTTTCCCGAGCGCTACTTTGACGTGGGCATTGCCGAACAACACGCGGTGACCTTTGCCGCCGGCCTGGCCACCGAAGGCCTGAAGCCGGTGGTGGCCATCTATTCGACCTTCCTGCAGCGTGCTTATGACCAGCTGATCCACGACGTGGCGATCCAGAACCTGCCGGTGGTGTTTGCACTGGACCGCGCCGGTTTGGTCGGTGCCGATGGCGCCACCCATGCCGGTGCCTACGACATTGCCTACCTGCGCTGCGTCCCCAATATCAGCGTGGCCTGCCCGTCGGATGAAAACGAATGCCGCCAGTTGCTCAGCACGGCATTTGCACAGGACCACTCGGTGGCCGTGCGTTACCCGCGCGGAGCCGGGGCCGGCGTTGCGCTGCAGGCCGGGCTCGAAGGCCTGCCCTTCGGCAAGGGCGAAATCCGCCGCGCCGGCAAAGGCATCGCCATCCTGGCGTTTGGTACGTTGTTGCACCCGGCACTGGAAGCGGCCGAGAAGCTGGGTGCCACCGTGGTCAACATGCGCTGGGCCAAGCCGCTGGACACCGAACTGCTGCTGCAGGTGGCCCGCAGCCACGATGCGCTGGTGACGGTGGAAGACGGCTGCGTCATGGGTGGAGCTGGCAGTGCCGTACTGGAGGCCCTGCACGCTGCCGCAGTGGAGCTGCCGGTGCTGCAACTCGGTCTGAAAGACGCATTCATCGAGCACGGCGACCCTGTGAAGTTGATGACATTGCAGGGTCTGGATGCGGCTGGCATTCAGGCCTCGATTGCGCGGCGCTTTGCCGCCCTGCTGGCACCGATGGCTCGTGCCGCATAGATTGGTGCGTGCATTCCTTGCAGAATCCTGAAGGGCGGATTTTTGGACGGCTTTCGAGGGAAAACCCCCACGTTTTGCGGTTCTTGGGTTCCTACAATCCGGAATGACTCACAGCAGTCCTTACCGTGTGGAAGTTCCCGCGCGGCGAGATTGTTTCAAACCTCTTTTGGAGTACCACGAATGGATCGTCGTTCAATTATCAAAAACGCTGGCATTGCCGGCGTGTTGGCTGCGGGTGCCGCGCCTGCAGTGCATGCCCAGGCGGCCATTCGCTGGCGCCTGGCTTCCAGCTTCCCCAAGTCGCTAGACACGATTTTTGGTGCGGCCGATGAGTTCGCCAAGAAGGTCAAGGAAATGTCGGGCGGCAAATTTGAAATTTCGATTCACGCCGGCGGCGAGTTGATGCCCGCTTTCGGTGTGGTGGACGGCGTGCAGAACGGCACCGTTGAAATGGCCCACACGGCGCCTTACTACTTCCACGGCAAGGACGAAACCTTTGCACTGGGTTGCGCCATCCCCTTCGGCCTGAACAGCCGCCAGATGACCGCCTGGATGTACGAAGGCAACGGCATGAAGCTGATGCGCGAGTTCTACGCCAAGTTCAGCATCGTCAACTTCCCCGGCGGCAACACCGGTGCCCAGATGGGCGGCTGGTACCGCAAGGAAATCAAGTCGGCCAAGGACATCAAGGGCCTGAAGATGCGCATCGGCGGTTTCGCCGGTCGCGTGCTGGAGCGCATGGGTGGCGTGCCGCAAAACATTCCTGGCGGAGAAATCTACCAGGCGCTGGAAAAAGGCACGATTGACGCTGCTGAGTGGATCGGACCCTACGATGACCAGAAACTGGGCTTCAACAAAGTTGCTCCTTTCTACTACTACCCCGGCTGGTGGGAAGGCGGTCCCCAGCTGGATTTCCTCATCAACGACAAGGCTTTCGCCGCACTGTCTGCTGAAAACAAGGTCATTGTCGAGTGCGCTGCGGCCTTTGCCCACACTACGATGCAAGCCAAGTACGACGCCAAGAACCCTACCGCATTGAAGCAGTTGGTGGGCGCCAAGACCAAGGTCTTGCCCTTCCCCAAGGACGTGCTGGACCTGGCCTTCAAGGAGTCCATGGCCCTGTACGACGAAGTCAGCGCCAAGAACCCCGGCTTCAAGAAGGTCTACGACGACTACTCTGCCTTCCGCCGCGATTCGAATCTGTGGTTCCGCTTCACCGAAGCGCGTTTCGACAGCTTCATGCAAGCGCAAAAGCTGTAATTGCAGCTCTGCCTTTGGCACCTATGAAAAACCCCGCCTGGCGGGGTTTTTTTATGGTTCGCCGCTACGGTGTCAGTTGCTGTCCCACTCCGCAAGTTGCTGGTTGGCCGCAATCAGCCGATTCACCAGCAGCTTGATGAACGCCTTGTCGAAGCACGCCTGCACCTCGCTGCTTGCCTTGCGCAATGATTCACACCGAATCTTCATGACAATGATGTTCGATTGCGCCCGCACCGTGGCGGTGCGAATAATGTGTTCCGGCTGCAAATAGACGATTTCGCCAATGCTGACGCCTTGCGACAAGGTGCTCAGCACGGAATCGTTCCGGATCACGACCGCGGAACCTTCCAGCAGGATGTAGAACGACTTGCCCATGGCGCCCTGGACCATCAGGTTGCCTCCGGCGGCCAGTGAATGGATATTGCCCAGGCGCAGGGTTTCCCAGATGGCAACGTCACTGAAGTCCGTGAAAAAGTCCAGTTCCCGCAACAACTGGAAACGCACAGCCTCCATGCTTTGCGAGGCGAGGTGTGGCAGGCTGCGATTGATTTCCACCAGGGCCTCGCCAAACTCCCGCCACGACTGAAAGCGGTCTTGCGGCTTCTTGGCAAGTGCTCGCGACACCACGGCATCCAGTGCAGCCGGCAATGCTGGCCGGAGCACCCGCATCGCGGTGGGCTGCTCGGAGTTGATCTTGAAGATGGTGGTGAAGTCGGACTCTCCCTGAAACGGCTTGTGGCCCGTCAGCAATTCGTAGAGCACGATCCCCAGTGAAAACATGTCGGAAAGGTGTGTGAGCTCTTCCTCCCGGATCTGCTCGGGCGACATATACGACGGTGAACCTGCCAGGCCGGATGGTTCTGAAGCCTCAGCATCGCGCACCAGCGCAGTCCCAAAGTCCGTCAGCTTCACTTCGCCATCGGACTGCAGCAGAAAATTGGCAGGCTTGATGTCTCTGTGGACCAGCCCTTGTGTCTTTGCATACTCCAGGGCATTGCAGCATTTGAAGACGATGTTCAAGACGTCATAGACGGGAAGCAGAGCATCGGGGGTCGTAAATTCCGCCAACGATTTCCCGCGGATGTATTCCATCACCAGATAGGGTGGGTCGGCCTGCTCGTCCACGTCAACCATCGCAACGATGTGCGGGTGAACGAGCTGGCCAGCCAGCACGGCCTCGTTGTGCAGCATGCGCCGGTACCGTGCGGCCTGCGCACTGTCGGCCAGCAAATGCGGGTGAAGCACTTTGATGGCGACGTACCCATTGCGAAAACTGTCATGCGCCAGGTACACGGTACCCGACGCGCCCCGTCCCAATTCCCGTTCTACACGGTACTTTCCAATGGAGGCAGGGATGCTGTGCATGTCAATGGCAGTTCAGAACGCCTGGTCCCACCGGATCGACAGGCGAATGGCCGCGTTGATCAACCCGACCATGCTGTAGGTCTGGACAAAGTTGCCCCACTGCTCGCCGGTTCGCAAGTCCATGTGCTCGGCCAGCAATCCGTGGTGGTTGCGACAGGACAGCAGTTTCTCAAACAGCGCACGCGCCTCCTCCCGCCGATTGAGGGTGACCAGGGCCGTGACATACCAGAAGGTGCACACAAGAAACGCATTCTCTGGCGCTCCAAAGTCATCCACTTCGACATAGCGAAAGATGAAATCGCCGCGGCGCAAATCGTGTTCCACAGCCGCGACCGTGCCTGCAAAGCGTGGATCGTTGGCATCCAGAAATCCGAGTTCCACCAGAAGCAGAAGGCTGGCATCCATTGCACCACCTTCAAAGGTCGAGGCGAATGCCCCGCGTTCCGTGCTCCAGGCCCGTGTGCTGATGGTGGTGTGGATCGCGTTTGCGTGATCGCGCCAGTAGTGCTCACGCTCAGCCAGCTCCAATTGCTTGGCGATGCGTGCCAGGCGGTCGCAGGCGACCCAGCACATGACCGAGGAGAAGGTGTGCACGCGTGCGCTGCCACGGAGTTCCCAAAGGCCCGCATCCGGCTGGTCGTGGCATCGCCGCGCTTGTTCGCCAAGGGGCTCAAGGTGCCGGAAAAGAGCCTCATCGCCGCGACGCGTCAGGCGCTGGTCGAAGAAGATGTGGGTGGCCGCAAGGATGGCGGAGCCATACACGTCGTGCTGAACCTGCTGGTAGGCCTGGTTGCCAATGCGCACCGGCCCCATGCCACGGTAGCCATCCAGTGTTGAGACTTCGCTTTCATGCAAATGCGCGCGCCCATCAATGCCGTAGACCGGCTGTAGCGCGCCTCCTGCGGTGCCGGCTGCGATGTTAGTGATGTAGGCGATATACCGCTCCATGGTGTGAGTGGCGCCCAAGCGATTCAGCACGTTGACGACAAAATAACTGTCGCGCAACCAGCAAAACCGATAGTCCCAATTGCGGATACTGCCCGCCGCCTCGGGGATGGAGGTTGTCATGGCGGCGATGATCGCGCCGGTGTCGTCATACGCGTTGAGTTTGAGCGTAATGGCGGCGCGAATGACTTCGGTCTGCCATTCGAACGGTATAGCCAGGTTGCGGACCCAGTTGCGCCAGTACTGTGTGGTTTCTTCCAGGAATCGCCGCCCAACCTCACCGGCGGCCTCATTAATGGTTTCATCAGCGCCCAACAACAGGGTCACGCTGTCATCGAGCAGGAACGAACTCTCCTGCAAGATCGCCGTGAGCGATGCATCGGTTGTCAGTCGCAGCGTGAGGGCTGGAGCGACATAGCGGATGTGATTGCTGCCCCAGGTCACGGTCGGTCGGCCGGCTCCGTTGTCACACGCGGGGCGCATGCGCAGCACCAGTCGTGGACTGCCAGTCAGGCGTTGAATACGGCGGACCAGCATCATCGGGTGGAAGCTGCGACCGTGTTGTTTGAAACGCGGGGCGAAGTCGGTGATTTCAATGGCACCACCGTGTCCATCGTACAGCCGGGTGACAAGAACTGCCGTGTTTTCCAGATAGGTTTGCGCGTGGCGCACGCAGTCTGCGAGATCAACCGCGAAGAAACCAAAGTCGTCTTCAGACTTCAGCAGCGCGCAGAACATGGGGTCCGCGTCAAAGCGGGGGAAGCAAGCCCAGTTGATCGTTGCCTTGGTATCAACCAAGGCCCCAATCGTGCAATTGCCTATCAGAGCCAGATCAAGATTTTTCATGAGGTACCTCTCTTTTACCCGGTCAACGCCAAGCCCAGCCAGTGGCGCACGGCGGCCACATCCGGCAGCCGAAAATGGGCGCAGCTGGGACCGTTTCCCACTTTGATCGACACGCCACCTAGTGCATTGACGGTCGCAAAGCCCTTCTCATCATTTTGATCGTCGCCTATGAAAACGGGAAGTCGATCTTTGAAGGGCGACTCCGCCAGGTACTCTCCAATGGCCGTGCCTTTGTCGACGCCCGCCGGTTTGATTTCGACGACGAACTTGCCGCGCTGCAGTTCGAGCCCCTGACCATGCATTCGCAGAAGCTGGCCCATCAAGCGATGCACGTAGGCTCCCAGCACTGGCGCCTGACGGTAATGCAATGCCAGCGTCAGGCCCTTGTCTTCGAGGATCAGCGCGGGCTGCCGCGCAAGCAAGGGCCCCAGTGCGTCCTTGATGGCGCCTTTTGCAGCGGGTGGGGTTGCGTGAATCCAGAGGCGCCCGCTGCTGTCCCGGCGTTCCAGTCCATGCAGCCCCGCCAAAGGCAACTGCACCAGTTTGATGCGGTCCTGCAGGTCGGAGATCATGCGGCCACTGACCAGGGCCAGTGCGCCGCCGCAGGCGGCATGGAGACTGGCGATCAATTGCAGCAAGGGTTCCTCGACCAGGACCGCCTGCGGCGTTTTGGCCAAACTGAGCAAAGTGCCATCCACGTCCAGAAAAAAGGCCCAATTCAATTGGGGTGTGGGCGGCGGCGTGTGTCGTACCCTTTCCATCAGAGCGATCTTTCCGGCTTGCCCACCAATCTGCGCCGTTTGCGCTGGGTCGCCGCATCCAGCAGCATGCGACCCGCCCAGCGGAACACATTGAATTCAGCGACCAGGCCGCGCATCAGCCGCATGCGATCACGCTGCTCCAGGTCCGGCATGCTCAGTGCCAGGTGCAGTGCAGCGGCACACTGATCGGAATCATAGGGATTGACAATCAGTGCCTCAGGCAACTCCCGGGCGGCGCCCGTGAACTCCGACAGGATCAGCACACCCCGCCCGTCGTCGCGTGCCGCGACAAACTCCTTGGCCACCAGGTTCATGCCATCGTGCAGACTGCTGACAAAACACAGGTCCGACGCGCGAAAGTACTCGTACACCTGTTGGGTTGCGTGTTGCTCGACTTTTAGCACGATGGGTGGCGGGCCCCGCCGATCAAAGCGTGCGTTGATGCGCGCCGCCAGTGCACGCACCTGTGCCTCATGGTGCTGGTATTCGTCGATGCTGGAACGCGTTGGCGCGGCGATTTGAACAAATGTGAAACGGCCGATCCAGTCGGGGTTCAACTCCAGCAGCCGCTCAATGGACCGAAAGCGCTCCAGTATGCCCTTGGTGTAGTCCAGACGGTCTACGCCTATGCCAAGCTTGTGTTCCTGTGGCAAACCATTGCGCGAGCGGATCTCGCTGCGGCATTCCGGCACGCTTTTTATCAGTAATGCAGGCTCCGGTGGCCACTCGATCGAAATGGGATACCGGCGCACGGCCGTCATCTTGCTGCCAAAGGAAACGTCGAAGGACTCGCGGTCCACACGCGCCTCCAGGAAGCGATCCACCGTGTCGACGAAATTGTTGCAATGGAACTGGGTATGAAAGCCCATGATGCTGCTGCCCAACATGCCCGCCAGTATCTCTTCACGCCAGGGGCAGATGGCAAAGGACTCCGGGTTGGGCCATGGAATGTGCCAGAAACTGATGATCGTGGCGTCCGGCAATTCATCGCGAATCATCTTGGGCAGCAATGCAAAGTGGTAATCCTGCACCAGCACAATCGGGTTGCGGGTCTTGGACTCCTTGACGACCGCCTGGGCGAACTTGCGGTTGACGGCGACGTACTGCGCCCAGTCGCTGGAGCGAAAGATCGGACGCACGTGGGCAATATGGCATAGCGGCCAAAGGCCTTCATTGGCAAAACCATAGTAGTAGCCCGCTTCTTCTTCCGGAGTCAGCCAGACGCGGCGGATCTGATAGGCGGGATGCTCCGGTGGCACCGCGATGCGGTCATGGCTATCGACCACCTCGTGGTCGGCCGACCCGCTGCCGTGGGCGATCCACGTGCCCGAGCAAGCCCGCATGATGGGCTCCAACGCCGTCACCAGGCCACTGGCGGGACGCTGCACCTCGACCATTTCGCCCCGTCGCTGGTGGATGTAGGGCTCACGGTTTGACACCACAATCACATCCTCGCCGCGCAATTCGCCGCGCAAAATGGTCCGCAGTGTGTCGGGCGACCAGGTGAGCTGGCTCTCGTCGCGTGCGCGGTTCTCGGATTCCAATTCCTTGATGAGGCGCTGCAGGTCCCTGGCGATGGGTTTGAAACCTGGAAGGCTTGACTGCGGGGATACCTCCGGTCGGCGCAGCAAACCCTCACCGCGTAACAAGGCCTGCATGCCGGCCATCCAGCCACGCCAGGACAGCTGGGCAACGACCACGGTAATCAGCGATACGGCAGCGGCCAATGCCATGAATACATAGAAAAGGTAGCGCTTGGTCTCTTCGCTGCGACGGGTCATGAAGCTCATGTCGTGCACCAGTACCAAGTGCCCGGGTGTGGCGACGGTTGCCGCCGTTGTGTTGGCTTCTGTTGCTGAGTCGGTTGCGGTCGTTGTATCGGTGACCGCCGGTGTGTCGGTGCTCACCGGTAGCACGGCGACATGCAGCAGGCCTCTTGCGCCTGACAGCAATTGCTCCCCCGGCGCTCTCCATCGTTGCAGGCTGGCGCAGGTTACTTCGACTGGCAGCGTGCGGCTCGCCAAAATGGGGGCATCCTTTGTGGCGCAGTATCCAATGGCGTAGAGACGTTCATCCTGCAAAATCCGGTTGAAGAATTCGCTGGTCTTTGCCTTCTTGCCAGCTGCCAGTTGCTCCAGCAGAGGCCCGTGAATGGTATTGGCGATCAGTTCGGCGCGAATCTCGATATCCCGCACAAACCAGCGTAGCGTCATCCGGTCTACGAGTGGTGCCACAGCGTAGGCGATCCCGGCCAGGACAAGCAGCAAAGGCAGTACAAAGCGCAAAGACAGTCTCATGGATACTCCTCAATGCAATAGCTGATGCTGGATCAGATAGACCCCCGCCCCCGCCAGATAGCCCACGAACGCCAGGCCACTGATCTTCCTGACGTACCAGAAGAAGTGAATCTTCTCCAGACCCATGGCCGCAACACCGGCGGCGGAACCAATGATCAGGATCGATCCACCGGTGCCGGCACAGTAGGCCAGGAACTCCCAGAAAAAGTGGTCCGGTGGGTACTGGGTCAGACTGTACATCCCCATGGCGGCCGCTACCAGCGGCACGTTGTCCACAATGGCGCTGGCCACGCCGATGAGCATCACGATGACGGACTGGTAGCTGATCGTCCTGTCCAGCCACTGCGCCAGCGCGGTGAGGATGTGTGTGTGTTCCAGCGTCGCAACCGACAGCAGGATGCCGATGAAGAACACCAGCGACGCCATGTCAATGCGGCTCATCGCATGCACCAGCGTGAGCGGCTGGCGGGTGCCTTCGTCCATATTGCGGTGCACCAGGTCACCCACCACCCACAGTATGCCCAGGCCAAACAGTATGCCCATGAATGGGGGCAGTTGGGTCACGGTCTTGAAAACCGGCACCGCCACCAGAATACCGAGTCCAAGGAAAAACATCAGGTTGCGTCGAAATACAGACGCGTGCGGCCTGGCCTCGTTGTCTACGTCCTGCGTGGGCGCCACCACCGGTTGTCCGCGCAACACATAGGCCACGATGGCCAGCGGGACCAGCATGCTGACTAGGGAAGGCAATAGCACCGCCTTGACGATGGCCAGGCTGGTGACCTGCCCGCCAATCCATAGCATGGTGGTGGTCACGTCGCCAATGGGCGACCAGGCACCGCCGGAGTTGGCCGATATGACGATGATGCCGGCAAAGAAAAGCCGGTCATCGTGTTTGGCCAGTAGCTTGCGCATCAGCGAAATCATCACGATGGTGGTGGTCAGGTTGTCCAGAATGGCGCTCAGAAAGAACGTGACAAACCCGACCAGCCACATCAGCGTGGACAGTTTGGTGGTTTTGATGCGGGTGGTGATGACATCGAAACCGTTGTGCGCATCGACAACCTCCACAATAGTCATGGCCCCCATCAGGAAGAACACGATCTGCGCCGTGCCCATCAGGGACTCTCCCAACTGTTCGCTCACCAGGTGGGCATCGCCCACCGACAGGGCGTAGATCGTCCAGAGCAGGCCAGCCCCCACCAGGGCGGAGCCCGACTTGTTGATCTTGAGCGGGTGCTCCAGTGCAATGGCCGCGTAGACGATCACAAAGATGGCAATTAGTGTGGCGAGCACAAGAGGGGGATGGCTGGATAACAGGGGCATGGTCGTAGTTACTCCGCGTGGCGGCCCGACCAGCGCATCAACCTGTCACGCTGCAATTCGCAACGTGTACACCCTGGGTCATTCTATGTGGTGACGATCACGTAACCGAACGATGGGCCTGCACTCAGATTTGTGCCAGGGGGGTTTCTTCTGCCGCTTCGTCGGCATTTAGCACGTCAATCAGCTTGCCAAGGTCTTCGTCCAGGCGCAGCAAGGTGTCTTCACTCAAACTGCTCAGTGCATCCGGAAGCACACCCTCAAACGGGCCAGGTACTTTCTTCAAAAGCCGTGACCCTGCTGGCAAGATTTTGAGACGCACATTGCGCCGATCATCGGGGGCCTTTTCTAAAGTGATCAGTTCTTTGCGGAGCAAGGTCTTGATCAAATTGCTGGCAGTGGATTGGTGGACTTCCATGTTCGAGGCAACCTCGCCCATGCCAATGCCGGGGTTTGCTTTGATCACACTCAGCGCCCAAACCTGAGCGCCACCCAGACCCACTTGCTTCTCCATATGTCGAAAATGGGTGCGTACCGCGTTGAATACCACCCGGAACCGGCGCAATACTTTGGCGGGTGTGACCGATTCAACTGGCATGGAGGCTGCGGATTTCATGGCTTTATCGTGGTTTGACTTTAACCCCCTGATGATAGGGTTCAAATGCTATAACGTCCCTGTGCAAGCAGCTTTCTCACTGCACGGTAAGCTGTTCTCGCAGCTTCTTCATCAACAGGTCATCAAATATATAGAAGCCTTTGTCGAAAAGTGCCAGTTCATCCAATGCAAACGCGGCGCCCGTGCCAAACGCCTCGCGTTTGATCGAGTCATGTGTAAGTCGCACCGTTTGATAAGGAAACCCGAAAATAACTTCGTGGTGCCCAACAATTCCGCCAAGTCGCAGGGACGTGATTTTTTCAGATCCCAACTCCAGGCTCTCTGCTATTTTCCGTGCGGTGCCTGAAATCTCCGGCTTTTCCTTGAAGTGTTGCTCCAGGATTTCGACGTCTGCAAACGGGGCGATGCTCCTCAACAATTTGGCTGCCATGATCAAAAAGTTGATTCCCAAAGTGATGTTGGGGGAGCACAGAATGCGAGTGTAGCCACCAAGACTGCGGGCATAGTCGAGCTGGGTCTCCGTGTATGCCGAGATAGCGCTGACCAACATCATGTTTCTGCGCTTAAGCTCTTCACCATATTCCATCAATGACTCAGGTACAGAAAAATCAACGAGCGCATCAACTGGGTGGTCATCAAGCCAGTTTGAAAGGCTGATTCCTTCAAGCCCGATCAGCGGAATCTCACTCCCTTGAAGCGTATGGCCATCTGCGCAGGCTGAGCGGCGTGCGACCCAACACAGCTCAAAACGAGGATCGTCCCTCAACACTTGGGCCACTGCGTGACCCGCCTTGCCATACCCGACTAGTCCTATCTTGATCAAAGGGCCGTCTCCTTATGCATGTAGTTTGAAAGATGAATACATTTGCTAAAATGTACATTATGCATTTGTTGCAATGTATTATTGCGAACACCAATACCACTACCAAGAATCGCACGTAAAGCAAATATGCACCCGCATCCCGATATTCCAACGGCTTTCAAAAAGGAACTCTCCGATTGGCATATGTGGACGGGACGCGGGGTAGTCATAGCCTTTGCGGCATTGGCAGGAATGACCGTGGTGGCGTTTACGTGGCTTGCCGAGCATGCGCTGGCACAGTTCTTCCTGTTTCAGAAAACCTACTGGTGGGGCCCACTGCTCTGGATGCCCTTATCGACTGCGGCCATTGTCTGGCTAAGCTTGCGATTTGCGCCCGGTGCCGCTGGGTCCGGAATCCCTCAGGTCATGGCGGCACTGGAGCCGCAGGCCAGTGGCGGTGTCCGCCAGTTGTATGTGTCGGTAAAGCTCTCGATCGCCAAAATCCTGTTGACGACCTGGGGCTTGCTGGCGGGCCTATCCATTGGCAGGGAGGGGCCATCCGTCCAAATTGCGGCCGGAGTGATGCACCATGCCAGACGGTGGATGCCAAAGCGTGCGCACATCTCGGACCATAGCCTGCTTATTGCTGGAGGCGCGGCAGGAATAGCCGCCGCATTCAACACACCGCTGGGTGGCGTGATGTTCGCCATAGAGGAGCTTTCAAGAAAATCCGATCGACGCAGCAACAGTTTGGTACTCGTTGCGATTGTGGTGGCGGGTCTGATGGGCGTGTCAGCGTATGGCAACGCAAGCTACTTTGGCATCATTCGCGTGGAAGGTTTTGGCTCGGCGCTGATTTTTCCAGCAGTCCTGGTGGCCATATGCTGTGGAGTCGCGGGCGGACTCTTTTCACGGCTGCTGATCGTGTCACTATCAGGAAGTTCATCAGATTGGTTCAGCAAGTCCCGTAGAAACTTCCCCGTCATTTTTGCCGCTGGTTGCGGATTGGCCGTCGCAATCCTGGGCGTTGTCAGCAACGGGGAAACTTACGGGAGTGGCTATGCGCATAACCGCGCCATGCTGGAAAACACCAACGACACATCATCCCTCTATGTGTTGTTGAAATTTGTTGCAACGTGGCTTTCTACCTGGTCGGGTGTGCCGGCCGGCGTTTTTGCGCCATCGCTGGCCATTGGTGGAGCCTTGGGCAACGATATCGCGCAGCTCACCTACTACGCTAACGCTCCGACATTGATCGCCTTGGGCATGGCTGGCTTTCTCGCTGCAGTCACTCAGGCACCCCTCACGGCATTCATCATTGTCATGGAGATGGTTGACGGGCATGGGCTGGTACTGAGCCTGATGGCCAGCGCGTTGGTGGCCAGCGGTGTCTCCAGGCTAATAAGCGGGCCCCTGTATCCCTCACTAGCTGAACTGCAGTTGTCGCGGATCAGGCAATGGGCCGCGCCAAGTGTTAAGGGGGCACATGCACAGGCAAAACCAGTTCATTATTCCAATGCAAATGAGTCGGGGAGCAACTGAGATGCGCAAAAGAATTCTGGTTGTCGTAGATGACCGCGCAGTCACGCAATCGGCAATTCGGCAGGCGATTGAAATGGCGCAAGCCATTCGCGCTGATATCCATTTCTTCAGTGTTTTGCCTGCCCAAGGCGTCGTAGGTTTTGATAGTCCTCCTGTAGCAGAGATCTCCAAAAACGACTTGGGAAACGAAGCGATCGCGTATGCCCAAAAATTGCTGTCTGCTGCCAGTGAGTGGGCTGAGCGCGAGGGTATTCACTGCCTCTGCGCATTGGCTTCGGATTCAGATGGTGCGCAATGCGTGTCTGACGTCGCTACAAAGAGGCATTGCAGCCTGATTGTGGTGGGGGCCGAAGGGGGAAATACCATGCCGCAGCATCTCAGTGGCAGCATTGTCGCTGGACTGATTTCCGCCGCCGTGGTTCCTGTTCTGGTCTGTCGGGATTCCGGTTCGAGTGGAGGTTTCTGGCACCGAGACAGCGTTTCCTTTCGCGCGAGGCAATGGAGCCGGGAACTCCTGGAGCGGCGCGAGGGCGAGAGAAATGATTGAGACAAAAAAGGGAGCCCCAAAAGGGCTCCAAGTGAACTCACCTAGTTTGTCAATCACTTCATACCAATTCGGATTGACGAGTGGCATTGTATTGCTACAAATGTATTTGTCCATTTTGCGGAAACCTATGCGCCATTTGATTCAATGCTTGATTCTCTCAATGGTTGCCCACTCGACCACGGCTATCGCACAGCGATGCGGAGCAACCTGTGCAAATGCGGAGTCAATGCTCGGTTCGTCTGAACAGGTGTTGATTGGATCCATTCCAGAACTCAAGCGGGTTTCAAAGCCTGTTCCAGGACCTCGCAATTCGCGTGGAAAGTGGGTGATACCTGACATCGTCTTCGCGACACAGCCGTACAGCGTCACCTACTTCATTGGTGGGGGCCATGTGACCCGAGTTGAGCTTCTCAGCTCTGCATCCAACGACCAGTGCATGCAGCGAGTTCCGTTTGAACGGGCTTTGGCGGAGCTTGGCAAAACATACGGGGAGAGCCACGCGTCTGGCACTTTCGAGGGCGGTGGAACATCGACGCAATCCGCGGCCTTCGCCACCGATGCCGTGGATGTATCGTTGCAATTCTCCGTGTCCCCCGATGAGTGTTCGACCCGGGTTATTTACAAGACCCGGCAAGTGAAGGATGCGTCAGAACTTTGAGATGAATTTTCTCCGCAACATGGTCGAGAATTCGAGCATGGTCGAAGTGGCTCTGCATAGCTGTACACCAACCCACGGCATGGTGGTTCTAGTGCATTTGCCGCACTGGTTGTCACAGAGGCGTGTCCAGTAAAAAGGCCCCGCACTGCGGGGCCTCTTTTGGATGTTTATACAGCCAGTCAGGACTGCGCGGCTGTTGGACAGCCTTTACTTCTTCTTGGCGTCCTTGTCCATGGAGTCCTGCATGGCCTTCATGGGATCATCCTCCGCGGCCTTTGCGTCAGCGGCTGCAGAGCCCTCTTGTCCGGCCTCGGGCACGGGCATCTCGGGCGCTTTGCTGTCAGCCTCCATCTGCAGCTGGACCTGGTTCAAGTCAACCGCGACTTCCTTGTCCAATCCACTGGAGACAATGCCGGGGAAGAAGATGATCAGCCCAACCATGATGACCTGGATCAGCACAAAGGGCACCGCACCCCAGTAGATCTGCATGGTGGTCACCGGCTGAATGGTCTTCTTGGTGACACGGTCCGCGTACTCCTTGATGGGCGCCACGCTTCGCAGGTAGAACAGCGCAAAACCAAACGGTGGGTGCATGAACGATGTTTGCATGTTCACGCCCAGCAAAATGCCAAACCAGATCAGGTCAATGCCCAGCTTCTCGGCCACCGGTGCCAGCAGCGGCACCACGATGAAGGACAACTCGAAGAAGTCCAGGAAGAAGGCCAGGAAGAAGATCAACAGGTTGACCACGATCAGGAAGCCGATCTGTCCGCCGGGCAAACCGGTCAGCAAATGTTCCACCCACTTCTGACCATCCACCCCCTGGAACACCAGGCTGAAGATGGTGGAGCCCACCAGAATGAAGACCACAAAACTGGCCAGCTTGGTCGTGGATGTGAGGGCCTGTTTGAGCAGTTTCATGCTCAGGCGGCCGCGCGCCATGGCCATGATGATGGCACCCATGGCACCCATGGCACCGCCCTCAGTAGGGGTTGCAATGCCCAGGAAAATCGTACCCAGCACCAGGAAGATCAGCAGCAGCGGCGGGATCAGCACAAAGGTGACGCGCTCGGCCATCCGCGACAGCAGGCCCATGCGGGTGACCTTGTTGACGAGGGCAATGGCATAGGCCAGCATCACTCCGGCGCACATGGATACCACAATGGTCTCGTCCTTGGCCACCGATTCAATCTTTTCACCCTTGAACCAGCTGTACACGTCGGCGTAGTGCTCGCCAAAGTAGACGGCTACACCGGTGGTCACGATGGTCAGAATCAGCAGCGACATCAGGCCGCTCTTTCCATCATCTTCACGGATGGTGCGCGCTTCAATGGGCAGCGCAGGGACCATGGCGGGGCGAAAGATGGCGATCAGAATAACCCAGCCCACATACATGGCTGTCAGCATGAAGCCTGGGACGAACGCACCCTTGTACATGTCGCCCACGCTGCGGCCCAACTGGTCGGCCAGAATGATCAGCACCAGGGACGGTGGGATGATTTGTGCCAGGGTGCCGGATGCCGCGATGACGCCGGAGGCGATGCGCCTGTCGTAGCCATAGCGCAGCATGATGGGCAGCGAGATAAGGCCCATGGAGATCACCGATGCCGCAACCACACCGGTGGTGGCAGCCAGCAGCGCGCCGACAAAGATCACGGCAAAGGCCAGACCACCACGCACCGGGCCAAAGAGCTGGCCAATGGTTTCCAGCAGGTCTTCGGCCATGCCGCTGCGTTCCAGGATCAAGCCCATCAGCGTGAAAAAGGGGATCGCCAGCAGCGTGTCGTTCTGCATGATGCCGAACAGGCGCAAGGGCAGCGCTTGCATCAGGGCCTCGGGCAGCAGGCCCAGCTCCACGCCTACAAAGCCGAAGAACAGACCGCAGGCACCCAGGCTGAACGTGACCGGAAAGCCCATCAGCAGGAAGACGATCAACCCCGCGAACATGATCGGGGCCATATTGTGTGTAATAAGTTCCATGGATGATTCCCCGTTCAGGCGGCTTTGTTTTTGGATTCAGCCAGTAGACGGATCGCCTCGGCCAGTTCTTCTTCGGCGGTCTTCTCAACTTTCTTGGCCGTGGGGTCCTCAATCAGCCCCTGCAGGAAGGCGATGCGCTTGATCAGCTCGGACCAGCCTTGCAACAGCAGCAGGCCAAAGCCCAGCGGTATCAGGGCATACACCGGCCAGCGGATCAACCCGCCAGCGTTGGTGGAGATTTCACCGGAGTGGTAGCCCTTGAGGAAGAACGGGATGCCATACCAGAGCATGGCAGAGCACACCGGTGTCAGAAAGAAGAGGAAGCCAAAGATATCAATCTTGGTCTGGTTGCGCTTGGAGAAATGGCTGTAGACCACGTCGATCTTGACGTGCTCGCCGTTGAGCAATGTGTAGGCCGCGGCAATCAGGAAGGAGCCGGCGAACAAATACCACTGCACCTCCAGGAAGGCATTGGAGCCAACGTTGAACGCTTTGCGAACAATGGCGTTCACGGCGCTGATGACTGTGGAGGCCAGGATCAGCCAGATCACGTGCTTGCCGATCTGGGTGTTCAGCCAGTCGACCGCTCTTGAAAATTTAAGTAAGGCGTTCATTTTGTCTCCACAATGGATGGGGGTGTCTCGGGCGCGAGAGGTGCTTCGGGCCGTGCGCAAAGTCTATAGCGGTTTGTGCGGCGTGGCTTTAGAAAAGCTGACGGATTGCAGGCTTTGACGGGCGGGTAAACCCGTACGCCAGCATCCGCCGCTGCCGGCAGGTTCATGGGAACAAGCGGTGTTCAAGGATGTAGAAAATGGCGCCGCCAAAATAGCCCATCAAGGCCAGGCCGCTGATCTTGCGCATGTACCAGATGAAGTCAATTTTTTCCAGCCCCATCGCGGCCACACCGGCCGCAGAGCCGATGATCAGAATCGAGCCGCCGGTGCCGGCGCAATAGGCAATGAATTCCCACAGAAAACTGTCCGGGGGGTATTGCTGCATGTTGTACATGCCCATGCTGGCTGCCACCAGCGGCACGTTGTCCACCACGGCGCTGACCAGTCCGATGAGGATCACAATAATGTCCTGGCGGCCCACGGTCTTGTCCAGCCATTGCGCGATGCCCGAGAGGATGTGGGTGTGCTCCAGCACCGCTACCGACAGCAGGATGCCGATGAAGAACACGACCGAACTCATGTCGATGCGCGTCAGCGCCCGCACCAAGGTCAGGCGCTGTTTGCGCAGGTCCACTTCTTTCTGGTGCAGCAGGTCGCCCACCAGCCAGATCAGGCCCAGCCCGAACAGGATGCCCAGGAAGGGGGGCAGATGGGTCACGGTCTTGAACACCGGCACCAGCACCAGCACGCCCAGGCCCAGGAAAAACATCAGCTTGCGCTCAAAGGCCGAGGTCTCGAACGGAATCTCGTCAATGCTGCGGCGGGGTGCGATGACCGGTCGGTCGCCCAGCACCCGGCTGGTGACGGCCAGCGGCACCAGCAGGTTGATCATCGACGGAATGAACAGCCCTTTCATGATCTCGATGGCGGTGATCTGACCGCCGATCCAGAGCATGGTGGTGGTGACGTCGCCAATGGGCGTCCACGCGCCACCGGCGTTGGCCGCAATGACGATGATGCCGGCAAAGAACAGGCGGTCTTCGCGTTGCTCCAGCAGTTTCTTCATCAGTGACACCATGACGATGGTGGTGGTCAGGTTGTCCAGGATTGCGCTGAGAAAGAACGAAACAAAACCCACCATCCACATCAGCGATGACAGCTTGGTGGTCTTGATGCGCGAGGTGATCACCTCAAAGCCGTTGTGCGCATCGACCACTTCCACGATGGTCATGGCACCCATCAGGAAGAAAACGATTTGCGCGGTTCCCATCAGGGATGAACCCAGTTGGGCATCCAGTATTCCCGGGTCCACCCCGCCCAGCGCATACACCGTCCACAGCAGGCCCGCACCCAGCAGCGCTGTGGCGGATTTGTTGACCTTGATGGGATGCTCCAGCGCGATGGCAGCGTAGACCAGCACAAAAATGATGACGAGCAGGGTGAGCATGCGTTGTTTCCTCGTAGTTATGGCTGGGCCTGCTTTGCAGAGCCAGTCGTCCTGTGGCGGACGTGCGCAGTCTAATGCTTCTGGCCCGGTACGGGCCTGAACATACCCTGACGGGGTGCGCTTCCGCCGGAATGGTTTAAGAAAAAAGAGGCCCTAGCTCTCGCCAATGCTGGCTAATACGCTATCAGAATAGTAGCAAATCAGAAACCGATCCAGCGCCGTATGGCGCGCACACGTGCCGCCATGGCCAGCCAGACGGGGGTGTTCTTCGCCCGGGCGATGAGCGCATCCTTCCACGGTTTCCAGCGGCCATACAGTCTGGCAAACCATGGCATCTGCATCAGCGCGGGTTGGGTCAGTGCAAACAGCCGTGCCACGGCTGCCGTGCCCAGCATCTTGGCCGCCAGCACCACGGCCAGACCCAGCACGGCGTGGCCGCGGCTGATCCAGTACAGCGCCAGCAGCTTGACCGGCAGCAGCATCAGCGCCGGCGCAAAGAATGCCACCAAAGCGGCATAGGGTGGCAGCCGGGCAATGAATGCCTCCATGCGCGCCCATAGGGGCAGGCGCGCCAGGTAGCCTAGCAGGCGCGACAGGGGCTCCCAGCCCCATTCCTCAAAGATCAGGATCAAAGCCAGCGCTGGCCCGATGGTGAAGTTGAACAGGCCCTGGAGCAGGCGCTTCAGAAAAGACATGGATGCCAATGAAAGCTACTGAAGCGACAGCATGTGCTGTACGGTCCAGATGCCCGCCACCGTCAGCAGCAGCGAGCCCACCAGGTGCAGGCCTGCCGTGCCCAGCGCCAGCGCATAGCGTTGCAGCATCAGCAGGTTGACGACTTCGGCGCTGAAGCTGGAGAACGTGGTCAGCGCGCCCAGAAAGCCGGTGACCAGGGCCAGGCGCCACACGGGGTCAATCTGCGGCAGGGCCTGGAACACGGCCACGCAGACGCCCACCAGGTAACCGCCCATCAGGTTGGCGGCCAGCGTGCCCCAGGGAATGACGCCACCGGGACTGAGCCACAGGCCCAGACCCCAGCGTGCCAGAGCGCCGATGCTGGCGCCGATACAGATTGCGACAATAGACCACATGGCTTTAGTTTGCCATCTTCTGCGGCAGCCACGTCACGATGCCGGGGAAGACATAGATCAGGGCCACGGCCACGCACATCAGGAAGAACATGGGCATGGTGACCTTGGCGATCCACGTGAGCTGGCGACCGGTCATGCCTTGCAGTACAAACAGGTTGAAGCCCACCGGCGGCGTGATCTGCGCCATCTCCACAACCAGCACGACGAAGATGCCAAACCAGATGGGGTCGATGCCGGCAGCGTTGACGGTGGGCATCAGCACGCCCATGGTCAGCACCACCATGGAGATGCCGTCCAGAAAGCAGCCCAGGATGATGAAGAAAATGGACAACGCCACAATGAGCTGCCACTTGCTCAACCCCAGTGTGGCAATCCACTCCGCGAGGTGGCGCGGCAGACCGATGTAGCCCATGGCCAGCGTCAGGAAGGCGGCACCCGCCAGGATCAACGCAATCATGCAGTACAGGCGCGTTCCTCCCATGATGGCATCGCGAAACGAGGTCCAGTTCAGTGAGCCCTGCACGGCCGAGAGCACCAGCGACCCCACCACGCCCACGGCCGCCGCCTCGGTCGCGGTGGCAATGCCGGAATAGATGGAGCCCAGCACTGCGGTGATCAGCAGCACCACCGGAATCAGGCTGCGTGACTCGGAGAGCTTTTCAAGAAAACTCATGCGCCGGTCGGCGGCCGGCACCTGGTCCGGGTTGCGCACGGCCCAGAACATGATGTAGCCCGAGAACAGGCTGGCCAGCAGCAGGCCGGGCAAGACGCCGGCAATGAACAGCTTGGAGATGGATACCTCGGCCGCCACACCGTAGACGATCATGATGATGGACGGCGGTATCAGCAGGCCCAGTGTGGCCGCACCGGCCAGTGTGCCGATGACCATGTGGTCGGGGTAGCCGCGCCGGGTCAGCTCGGGCAGCGTCATCTTGCCGATGGTGGCGCAGGTGGCAGCACTGGAGCCGGACACGGCGGCGAAGATGGTGCAACCAATCACATTGGTATGCAGCAAACGGCCAGGCAGGCCCTGCACCCAGGGCGCCAGGCCCTTGAACATGTCCTGGCTCAGCCGGGTGCGAAACAGGATCTCGCCCATCCACACAAACAGTGGTAGCGCGGTCAGCGTCCAGCTGCTGCTGGAGCCCCACACGGTGACGGCCATGGCGTCGCCGCCGGAGCGCGACGAGAACAGCGCCATGGCCATCCAGGCCACACCGGTGAGCGTCAGGCCCACCCAGACGCCGCTGCCCAGGATCAGGAACAAGGCCACAAGCAGGCCGGCAGTTATCGCGAGATCATTCATGGAGGGTGCCCGTACCTGTGTTATTCATTGCGCATTGGCTCGTCGCTGCTTTGCACCACGCGCTGGCCGCGGATTTCCAGCACCAGCTCGTCGACAAAGGCAATCGCCAGAATGACGGTGCCGACCGCCATGCCGATCTGCGGAATCCACAGCGGCGTGGCGTCACTGCCGGTGGA
>ERZ724516.596-NODE-596-length-22205-cov-18.317562_pt1 | contig 22205 bp, 19 predicted proteins | sample MGYA00376049_ERZ724516 | MGnify/ENA primary metagenome ERZ724516 (study PRJEB28724, sample SAMN07190886) | activated sludge metagenome | isolation source: activated sludge of sewage treatment plant in Hong Hong | place: USA: Christiansburg, Virginia | collected... | reverse complement strand
CTCGCCGCAGCTGCCGCGCTCCTTCTCCGGCAAGGCAACTGCGGCGAGGTCAGGGTGTCAGCGGCGCACGACTCTGAGACAGCCGCCTGCCTGGGCGGTCGATAATGAGACTGCTTCAGCGGGGGATTCTGAGACGGCCATCACGAGGTCAGCCTGCGCAGCTCGACGTCGACGTCTCCGCAGCTGCGCGGGGCACGGTCCTTACCGGACATGGCTCCCCTCTGTGTCAAGAGGCGGCCGGGAGGGGGGTTCTAGGATCGGTGGTGGCGGGTCCGGGAAGTGGCTTGTCCGAAGAGTTGGTGTGGGGCTGTGAGCCGGCCGCGCTGGAGTCAGAGTCGTTGCCCCGTTGCCCTCCCGGGCCCGTCGCCATGTGTCGGGCGGCGTCGTTGACCATGGTGCGGTACACGATGTCGGAGAGTCGGCGTTTGAGCAGGCGCATGGACTCGTTGGAGGTCTTGCCGCGGGCTTTGCTGCGGTCGAAGTAGGCGCGGCCCTCGGTGGGGTTGCGCAGCTGGACGGTGGCCATGATGTGCAGCACGCGGTTGATCTGACGGTTGCCACCGCGGGACAGGCGGTGGCGCACGTTGTCCCCGGAGGATGCGTCGATGGGGGCGGTGCCCGTCCAGGAGCCGAAGTGGTTGTTGTCGGGGAACCGGGTGATGTCACCGACTTCGACGAGTAGCCGGGCGGCGCCTGAGGGGCCGATCCCGGTCAGGTCCATGAGGGTGGTGCCGGTGGCGGCGACCAGAGCGGTCAGCTCCTTGTTCGCGGCCTTCTTGCGCTGATAGATCCGCTCTAGGTCGGTGATCAGTTCGGCCGCGACCCGGCGGCGGGTCTTGCCCGCCGCGTCGCGTGGGCGGACGGTGGCGAGCAGCTTCTTGGCTTGGGCAGCGGACAGGTCCTTCTTCGCTCCGCCGGGGATCAGCTCGAGCAGCAGGTGGTGGACCTGCGACATCTTGCGGGTGTGTTCCTCTCCCAGGGACCGTCGCCGGTCGACCAGGATCCGCAGCACGGCCAGCTGCTCGTCGTTGACCACCGGGCGCAGGCCGCTCATCCGGGTGCCGACCAGGGCCACGGAGTGTGCGTCGGTGGCGTCGGTCTTGCGGCCTTGGCCGGTGGCGAACACCCGCGCCCGCGCGGACAGCTTGGGTGGGACGTCGAGGACATGCTCGCCTTCGGCCAGGAGCCTGTTGGCCACGTGCCTGCCGATGCCCTGACATCCCTCGATCGCCCATACACGCTCGGGCCACGCCTGCACGTACCGTCGCAGCGCGGCATGACCGTCCCGGTCGGTTGCGAATCGGCCCTTGCCGACGATGGATTCGTCACTGGTCATGACTTCGATCGTGACGGAGCGCTTGTGTGGGTCCATCCCGATGACGACTCGCGATGTCGTGTCCATGGTGTCCTCCGAACTCGAACCTGATGGGGTTGTCGAGCTGGGAGGGCAACGCTACTTCGAGCTAGGGCATACCCCTCTTGAGCCTCTCCCGCTCTGGCGGCGTCCGGGGATGCGCAGGCCAAATGAGAGCCACACCGAGGTGAGCAGCCGAAATGAGAGCGACAAACCCGGACGCCTAGACCGAGCCTCGTCAGATACCGGCCATGCCGTCAATGAAACAAGTAGCCGATGAGCGCTAACTAGCCCTGTGCGCAGAGTTTCTTACTCCGCCACTCAACCTTTCGAGGCCCTGCACAGTCAAGGGTGTGTACTCGCCGACGGCCGGCGACCATAGGGGAGGCGTTCGTGGGCAGCGATCGGGACCAAGAGTTCGTGGACTTCGTCCACGGCGCCTCGCCACGGCTGCTGAAGACCGCGTGGTTCATCTGCGGGGACCCGGTTCAGGCCGAAGAGCTCGTCCAAGCCGCGCTCGAGCGGGTGTACCTGCGATGGGGACATCTACGTGAGACCTCACCGTTGGCCTACACCCGCAAGATTCTGCTCAACCTGCACATCGACCAGCAACGCCGCTCTGCTCGCGAGGTGTCGATGGCCAGCCCCCCCGAGCGGTCGGCCACGGACGTCGGCCCCGAGGAGGGCGACTACGTGGTGCGGCTCCTGCGCCAACTACCACTTCGGGAACGACAGGTCGTCGTCCTTCGGTACTACGTCGGGATCTCCGAAGCCGAGACCGCCGACACCCTCAACGTCAGCACCGGCACCGTCAAATCCACGGCCTCACGCGGTCTGGCCAAGCTACGCGAACTGCACACACCAGAGGAGAACTCCCATGCCCGCTGACTTCACCGATCTCCTCGAAGACGTCTCAGCACCGCCGATGCACGTCGACGCCGAAACGGTCTTGACCCGTGGCCGGCGTCGTCGCCTCCGCCGCCGCCTCTATGGCACCGCAACGGTACTGGCGGCCGCCGCGCTCGTTGCGCCTGTGGCCGCCGCACTTCGCGCGGATCCCGCGCCGCCTGCGGTCCCAGCGGTCTCGCCACCGGTGGACTGCGCGTCCGCCGGTCAGGCGCCAAGCCCGACTGGACTGTGGCTGGACAGTGGACCAGCTACCGCCACGCGGACCCTGCGGGTTCGGGTCTACAACGACGCCTGCCAGGGCCTGAGTGTCGCGGTGGCTCGCGGATCGGCAAGCAGTGTGTCGATGGCTGATGTCGCGGGCCGACCGCTGGACGCCTTCTGGGTCGTTGAGGCCAACGGCGGCGGTCTCGACAAGTTCGGGAAGGCGCTACCCGTTAAGGCGACCGCGGTGGCCCTTCTCCCCAACGGGCAGCGGGTCTGCGGCATCGGAGCCGCACCCGGGGCTGGTGCACCGCAAGGGCAGACTCCATCCCTGAGCGAACAAATCACCACGGCAGCCGGAGACGACTGGCAGGCAACCTTCGCCGCCATCTCCGGCATCGGCGACCCGCAGCGAACTGCAATCCTCAAGATCTGTGAAGGTGGCCGCGTCGTCGAGCCCAGCCTCCGCCCCCTTAACGCGATCCCCGAGCCCACGCCGACATCTGCCGGATAGCGCGCCCACCGCCGGGTAAAACGCCCTCATTTGCCGCGATGCGGTTCGTCGTGCCGACTTGCTTGCGGGTGTTCACCTGGAGGACCATGACGTCCATCGCGTCGTCGCGGGGGAGGTTCGATGGTTCGGATTTTGTCGGCGGTGCTCGCCGGTGCGGTGATTCTCGCGGGCTGCGCCAGGCCCGGCGCGGAGACCCGGACCTACGTCGGCCAGGTGACGGAGGTGGATGCCCGTACTGTCTGTGTCGGCGCGCCGGAGGCCAAGGGTGAGTGCTTCATCAAGGACCAGGTCACCGAGCGCTTGAGCGTGAAGGACTGTGTCAGCGTCACGTACACACCGGAGCCTGGGAACGTTGCGCAGTCCCGCGCGCACAAGGTCGGGGCGGCGGACCGCGCGTCACATCAGGTGGAGTGTCCCGAGCCGTGACGAAGGAGCGCATCTGCAACACGTCCGCTATTGCCGCCAGGCTGTCGACCTATGCGCTTGGCGAGACCAATGCGGCGGCCTGCCGAACGAGACCGGTGACCGGCCATCGTGAGATCGGAGCGACCGCGATCAACCGGCAGATGGGGATGTGACCGGGGAGGCCGTCTCAAACTCCTCGTCTGACGTCTCAAAATCCACCGCTGAAGTGTCGAGCTGTCTCACGCCGTCTCGTACTCCCGGGTAAGTCTCAAAATCGCTCGCCGTTGACAAACCCCCCACCTGTCAGCGGAGCCTGACTTTGAGACAGGTGCCTGCATGGGCGGTCGATTGTGAGACGCCTTCAGCGCGGGATTCTGCGACGAGCATCAGAAGGTGAGCCTGTCAAGCTGGACGACGCCGTCATTGCCGCTGCGAAGGGGCGCCGTTCTTACGTGACTAGCCGGGTCAGGACGTCCTGGCCGGCAAAGGGCGACGTTGCAGCCGAGGTCGAGACCCCCCGCACCCGGCTTTCTGCAGGGCGATACGTGTTCCGCTGGGGAGGTCGTCGCGACGGGTGCGTGTGGGGCGGAAACTTCCGACCCGCAGGACACACGCGGACCATTGCGTGGTTTCACACCGCAATCGTGGTAGCGTTCCGCGCAACACCATGGAGAGAGGTAGCCCGATGACAGGGTTCAGTGCGTCACCGTTTGAGTACAACGACGAGGATCGGCTCGGCGCGTTCGCTCTCTCGAGCGAGATTCTGCACAACGGTCTTCGTCCCGGCGCATCCCGCGCCGCCAACCGCAGCTCGCTTGCTCTGGATTCGACGCCGGGGACGGACGTCTACCACGACGGCATGGAGAACCTTCACCGGATTCTCAAGCCTTCGGGCTGGAGGTTGGTGCGCGTTGATGCGCAGCCGCGCCTCGTTCACCCAGATGGCATCGTGTCGTTCACCATTTCTTCGGGCATCAACGTGGGTAAGGCGAACATGCGGACGCCGCGGACAAGGAAGAAGGGTCCGGCCACACGCAACAGCTTGGCTGCCTCCAACTTCCCTCTAACGCTATTCGACGATGTCAACGAAGCGGCTCGTCTTGTCGAGGCCGCCAAGGGGGCGCCCTTCTACTTCCTTCTCTGCGAGCGGGCAACCCAGCACGGCAACGGACTCATCCTCGAGTTCTCCGAGCCGAAGGGCATGACCAAGGGTGGCAGTGTCAACCAGTGGGGCAACCGTATTGGCGTTCCGTTCCTGGAGCTCGAAGGCGACCTGTCGGCTTTTGATAGGCCAGACGACGACGACGCCATCGATGTACCCATCGTGCCCCGCTAGCGCCTGAAGGTGGCTTCTCACGATGTTTAACCCCTCCCGGCTCACCCTGGCCCGACTCCGGCTTGGGCTCACCCGACCTAAGCTCGCCAACGCGAGTGGTGTCTCTCTGCGCTCCATCACGGACTACGAGAACGCCGTGCGTGAGCCGAGTGATGAGAGCCTGGCCAAACTGGCGGCTGCGCTGCGGGTGCCACTCGCTTTCTTGGATCGCGACGACATCGATCCAGTGCCAGTGAGAGCAGCGAGCTTTCGTAAGCTCAGTAAGGCCACTGTCGCTCGGCGCAATGCCGTGCTCGCGTCGGCCGCTCTCACCATGGAGTTCTTCGCGGAGGTCGAGGAGCACTTCCAGCTGCCCCAACCCAGCATCCCTACCTTCGACAAGTGCTCTCCCGAACAAGCGGCTGATCTTGTGCGCCATCAGTGGAACCTTGGGGAGCGGCCAGTCTCGAACATGTTGCATCTGTTGGAGTCCAAGGGGGTTCGTATCGCATCGCTGAACCATGACTACAGCGACATCGATGCCTTCTGCTTCTATCGAGATTCCATCCCGTACGTCTTCTTGAATACTGGCAAGTCGGCAGAGCGGCAGCGCTTCGACGCGGCTCACGAGTTGGGGCACTTGGTCCTGCACAGCGATGTTGACATGGAAATCAACACATCGAAGGATCGAGAGGCGCAGGCCAATGCCTTTGCTTCCAGTTTCTTGATGCCCTCCAGCGCGGTGCTCAACCAGTCGATGGCGGGGGCCGGTGTCGAGCGAATCTTGGCCGCTCGGTCGTTCTGGAAGGTTTCGGCCATGGCGATGACGCACCGGCTAAACGAACTGCACCTACTCAGCGACTGGCAGTACCGGTCGACGTGCATCACCCTTTCGGAACGCGGCTACCGACGCTCCGAGCCCGGTGGCATCGTGCCAGAGACTTCCCAGTTGCTTCGCAAGGTGCTGTATGGGGCGGGCGCGCGCCTTCGGGTGCGCGACCTGGCTGCGGAGTTGGACGTCGAGCCAGCCGAGGTGCGTGAATACGTACGCCATCTGGTGCCACTGAGCGCCTAAGCGTGCCCGCTCGCCCGGCGACAGCTTCGGGCAGACATCGTCCAGTCGCCCGCGTGTCAGCCCTGCTTGACCCGCAGGACAAGTGACCGTTTGGCGCCCGGTACGGAGGAGCGTCGGATCGACATGCAGAGTCGCTGCTGCATTGGCATGGGTACTCGACTCACCGGTGTCTCCGGTCCGAAGGTGACGCGCCCAACAACGAACGACGCGACAGAAGCCACCGTGTCGGTAAGGGTTTGGGTCATGAGCACTTCACGACAAGACCCCGGTTACCCAGTCGACGAGTCGATCAAGGATGCAGTAGGCGTCCTGACAGCTTTCTGCGTCCCTGATGGAGTGGATGATGCCCTTATCGATCGAGCGCTCGAAAACGCGTTGCAGAACACCGACCACACCGCACTCGTCTACAACATCGGGCTGATGATGCGCATTATGTGCGGCCTAGGGGCTCAAGCAAGGGGCGAGCATCCTGCCGACTTCGCCCGCGCTATCGCAGAGGCCGCGATGTCGGCGATCGAGGACAACACGCTCTAGGCCCTTCTCAAGAAGACACGGCCTGCCGATTGGGGCTACGACGCGAACAGCGACCACGCACCGGCGGGGAACGGACGGGAAGTCAACACCGCCCGGCGGGCTGGACACTGCCGCGGCGGCCGCTTGCCTCTCATGGCAGGCCCGCAGCGCAACCGCCGACCTCCAATTGATCGGCTTGCGACTCGCAGGGGCACCAGTCACCGCCCTCGTCTCCGCACGACGGAGATTGCGCTTGGGCCACGGCCGCGGTACCGAAGCCTTGGACCGTGGGGCGCTTTCGGTAGGTGCCGTGACCACCGAAGTGCGCGACCTGGCGGCCTATCTGGCGGGCCACGGTGAGGAGGTCTGGCTTGAGAGTCCACCTGTCAGCGAAGGCGTAGCGGGTCCAGTTGCGGGACTTGTCTGCGGGGAAGCCGAGGGCTGCGCCGGCGTCGACCCAGTTGGTCACGTCGCTGCACATCCGGATAAGGATCATCGATACGACGGCGCGCAGAATGCGCTGGTCAGGTCGAACCGAGTGGCGAAGATGTTCGGGAAGGGCGCATGGCCAGACAAGTTGTGGGATGTCGTCGACGTTCCACCCGCGAGCATCGATGGGCTTGCCGTCCTCGCTGTTCAGTCGCCGCTTGATGAGTGTGTGCGCTCGGCCGTGCCGTCCGAGCAGGTCGTCGATGACAGGTCGTAGCGCGGCGGCTGGCTGGGTGATGCGGTCGAAGGTGTCGGCGTGGGGAACGCCAGTACCGGCGCCCCGAAGCCAGGCATCGAGTACGTCGGCGCTGGCTGTGGGAGTGCTTGCGGTGATGAGCGGCTCGACCGTCTCCAGCAGCCTCTCGATGACGTCGGGGTCACGCGGCGGGTTGGCCCAGCGGTGGGTGCGCCCCCATCCGTTCGCGTCGACGACGCCGAGTCTCACCGCGATCCCGATCGAGGACTGCCACGCGCGGAGCGTCTGAAGCGAGGTCCTGTCAATACCTGCGACCCGGCCTCGGCTACCGGCAACCAGAGAGTCGATTCTCTGCGCTCGTTGTGTGCGAGCCGCATCCGCTGCGGGCGTCTCTTGTCTGCTCAGGTCCGCCCCGCAGCTCTGACCATCCGGCATGGGCACCTGACAGCGCCGACCGTCGGGCGCGGCGGCCACTCGCATCGGGGCAGAACCATGGAACCGGTTGCCGAGTCCTGGAACCACGCCGCATTCCCTGCAGTGCCCTCGTAGGCCCACCTCGTGCCGAAGGCAGGTCGTGATCCAGGGGATGCGCCAGCTTGTTCGCCATGCGCCGTCGTCCTCGGTCAGGCATGACGGGCAGAACGTGGAGCCGGCCAGCCAGACCCACGATGAGTGAACGGCTGCCCGCGTTCCAGCGATCGGCCTGGCCTCCTGGAGTCCGCTCAGGTCGAACGCCAGCTGGTCATACGTCGCAAGCTGCATGTTCTCGACCTGGTGCGGCGCGAGCCCGAGGATCGGGGCGACGCGCTCGACGTGGCCTGGGCTCAAGCTCACGCCGAATCGACCCGGCCATCGGCCTCGTTCGTCTCGCAGGCCGAGGTGGCTGCCCAGCCCGGCCAGGGTGGTGCCGTGCTGCGCTGCCCGCCTTGTGAGGTACGAAGGCCAACTCTCGTCGGGCAGTGGCTCGAGCGCGAGCGGGAGCCGGGTCACGCCGCTACCCACAACAAATGGCGATCAAGGGCCGCGCGCATTCCCGGTCCGTGGTCTCGGTCGAAGTGCTCGATGGTGCCGTCTCGCACGCTTGGTCGGACGTTGCTGGAGGTGTACGTACACGCCCACTGGTCCACCAGCCACGTTCGGACCGTGCGGACGTATGCAGATGGCTCGGCTGCGGTGGCCGCGAGGTAGGCATCCTCGTCATGGCAGACCTGTTCGCGATGCCGGTAGTCGACATCGTCGTGAAGCAGTTCAGCGGCAGCAACTGCGCAATGTCGCCAGAACTCCTCAGCGCGACCTTCGCGCTCCAGCTCAATGAGATGGGTCAAGAAGAGCTGCGCTGTCGCACGCCTGCGTCGCGGTGGTAACAGCTCGCGCGCGACCTGCAGCGGGTTGCCAGTGGCGCACATCCTCGCGCCGACAGCTGCGATCGCCCGGGCTTGTCGGATCTGCGCGCGATGAAGCAGATCCGACAGCCCCGGTACGAACAGGTACGTCGGCAGCAGGTGCGGGAAGGAATGGAGCGGCGGATTCGGACAAGCAAGCATGTGGGCGGGTCGAAGGTGCCTGATAGCTCGAGGGACGGGCCAATCGCCGAAGCCTTGGTAGTCCGGGTAGCCGTGCGCGAGAGTCTTCGCCACGGATCGACGAAACTCCTCAAGTACCTGCTCCGGAGGCCGGTGCACTTGCCGCTCCGGGTTCCTTCTCCGCAGTCCCATGGCTGAATTGAGTTGATCATGGAGCTCGTTGAAGAAGGCTGCGTTCTCTTCGGTCGGGCCCAGCCGTCTGAGCACTTCGTCCTGGGAGTCGCACACTGCGTCGTCGATCGCGCTGTCCTCCGCGCTGTCCGCGTGAACGGTCAACGGGGTGCGATGTTGGGTGCACACGACGTGGACCTGGAGTCGCCAGCTGGATGCCCTGTACCCCGGGGCGCCCTCGACGCAGCCCGGGCACAGTCGGTCGCTGGTGGCCTTCACGAGCGGCCCGACTGCTGTGAGCGGGAGTCGAGACAGCGCCGAGGCGTTCGCGGGATTGAAGTGGTCGAATGAGCGGCACGCGAAGTTCAGCGCTGAGCCGTGGAAGGCACTGAGCTGCATTGCCTGGATCTCGACGGGCTCGAGATTGACGACTCTCCCGGCGTCCCTGGCCGCTGCCTCGGACAGGGCGATCCCAGACCACCGGAAATGGCGGCGGTCGACTCGCGCAATCCCGTGGACCCGTTCCAAGACGCTGAGGGGCTGGACGCCGTAGATGTCCGCGACCCGCACGATGTAGCTGCGCCACCACTCGCCTGGCAGCGGTTCGACACGAAGCGGCAGTCGCGTGGTCACGGTGCCTCCGTCGAGGTCATCAGTGCGTGGGTGGCCTCGAGTGCAGGAACGTCGAGGTCGGTGTCGTTCCACACGGCATACGAAGCAGCGCGTTTGGCCCACTTCACTGCGAGGCCGGGTCTGCCGCGGCTCCCCTCGTGCAGGCAGCGAATCGCCCCTCGGGTGGTGAGTCGGATCGTCGCGCTCTCGCTTGGCAGAACGAGGCGTTCGCTCAGGCTGCGGCCCAGCATCTCCCAGTCGCCGACCGTGGCCGGGCTGGGGGGCTGCCAGTTCCCGACGTCGATCCACCGCGCTCCGCGGAGCCGGACCTGGTCGCCGGCAGAGCCGTGAAGGACTCCTGACTCGTCGAAGCCGGTTCCGACGAGGACGATAGTCGCGGGCAGGCCGGTGATGATGCCTTTGAGGACGTCGGCGAGGAGACGGGAGTCCTGACTTTGTCTTTCACCGATTCCATGGCTGTCGTCGATGATGATGCCGCGCAGCCCGATGGCAGGTGCGAGCTTGCGGAGGGCGTGCAAGTAGTCGGCAGCGGTTGCACGCGGTGGTAGCGGCGGCAGCCCGATGAACGTCCAGATTGCCTTGAGCAGGGAGAGACCGCGTGCCAGTTTGGGTACCTCGACGTAGATCCAGGGGATGCTGCGGTCGAACTTTGGGTCGTCGGGCGCACGTCCGAGCCTGCTCCAGATGTCACGGGTCTCGCCGAAAGCGCACGTGAGCGCTGCGTGCGTCTTCCCGCTCAGGGGGTGCCCGCTGAGGATGACGCAGGTGGCGCTGCCGTAGGCAGAGTGGTCGTTCTCGAAGTGGGCGCGGGACACAGCTTCCCGCACGCTGCGGGTGTCCCTTGTCGAGATCGTCCCAATTTTCTCGTTGTAGACGTCGACGAGTTGCCTCAGCTCGTTGGTCACGACGGGGTGAGGCTGCGGTCTGGGGTTGTCAGAGAAGACCAGTGCAGGCCACTCGTCGATGTTCTGAGGCATGAGCCTCATCGCAGCCGCAGGGGTAGCTCTCATGCCATTCCCCAGCCCTCGTCATCGGCGGCCGTCTCGTCGAGGTCAGTGTCGAAGCTGATCTCCTCGTCGTAGTCGAACTCCTCGTCGTCGTTGCGGGTGTCGGGGTACGTCTGTAGCTCCGGTTCCGTCTCGGGGACGGGCTCGGGTTCGGGGAAGGCCAGGGCGCGCACTTCCTCACTTGCCTGCTCGAGGTCGTGGGCGTAGGTCCGTTGTCGAGCGCCCTCGATTGCCGCATACCTGGCGTCTTGGCGGTCCGTGAAGACACCCTCGATCCATCGCGTCAGCAGGGCTGCCTCGCGCCGGTGCATTTCGGTATCAGTGAGGACTCTGCGGGTGTCCTGGTCCACGCCGTCAAGGGCGTGCGTTCTCACCAGCGAACTCATCGGGGCGATGCTTCCGTTGCGGTCAATGGCGCGCGGGATCATCATCCATCGGCGCTCAACGGGGTGGAGAAGGAAGATCCGCGTGGTGTCGAGGCGGTCGTAGAAGACCGTGAGAGGCCGGGCCCTGACGCCGATGCCGCGCATCACGACCGACCGCATCTGCTGGAGCTCACTGGAGTTGTAGGTGATGGTGTGCAGCTGAATCCCCTCAGGACTCAAGAGGCGTTCAGTGCGCTGGAGGCCTTTGAGAAAGCGCCATGGGTCTGTCGGTCGGTCGAGCTCACCGAAGGACGTCACGTAGTCGGCCCACACCATTGCTGGGCTCAAGGGTGTTGTTGACCCGTGGGCTTCGGTCAGGTTGCGGTGGCTCTCGTGCGCGTAGATGTCGATCGCGTACTCCCAGAGCATGTCCTGAAGATCCTGTGGCTTGATGGGCACAGCAAGCTCAAGTTCGGTGGGTCGGTTGAGCACGTTCTGGCCCTTGTGGATCGGCATGGTGCTCTCGACGTCGGCGATGACTCGGTGGATGGACTCAACGACTCCTTTGGTGTGACCACGTCGAGGCGGGCAGAAGACGACGTCGATCCCGCACTCGGCCGCAAAACCCAGGACGTGGTCGCTGGCGTTCTCCGACCCGTGGTCGAACACGATGGTGCTCGGGTGGATCGCGGGTTTGCGCCCGATGACCTTGGCCATGCTGGTCTTCTCACCCTCGGGGTCGTCGTTGACGACGACGAGCTTGGGGATGCCGTGCCACAGCTCGAGCTCGAAGGGGTAGCCAGCCCTGGTGACCGTAGGCCGGCCCATCTGAGCGATCAGGGCGCACACGTCGCGGGATGTGGCTGCGCCAACACAGACACGCAGAGCGACGAACCAGCGGGTGTAAACGTCGATGGCGCTGAGAACCACTGCCGGTACCAGGACACCGAGCGGGCCGAGGATGGCAACGGTCGTGGGTGTGGCATCGACTTGCACGAGCTCTCCGGGCCGGCTCACGCGCTGGGCCCCGTAGACGGCGACGGGCCTGCTTGCCTCGCTACGACGAGTCTTGGCCGGGTGGTGAAGCCCGCGCCCGCGAGACACCTCCCCGACCAGCACCCTCAACCGGTGGCGCGTGACGTCATCCGCCACCTCTGCTTGGTCGAGCCGGCTCCGGATCCGCACGAGCAGCTTGCGCTGACTCTTGCGCGGACGTTGGCTCTCTGCGTCGACCTCCTCACGGACGATCTCGATGACCGCCGCATCGAACTCGTCCAGCCGTTGGCCAACGGTTCGACGGTTGCCGTGGATGAGGAATTCCGGCCCTTCGCCGATGCGACCCACCTGCCGGTACAGGGCGGCTCGTGAGGCTCCGACCTCGCCAAGCGCCTTGAGTTCGCGACTCTTGGCGGCCAGCCGTTGAGGGAGCTTGGTGGTGTCTGGGTCGTAGTCGGGGTGGAGGACCCCGGCACGACGGTCGGCATCGGGGTTGCCTCGCGGTGAACCCGTGGCGACTTGCACCAGGTCGCGGTACCGCTTGAGGGTCTGGGCGCGTTCTTCCTCGGATAGCTCGGCAAGCAGCGGCGCAGGGTGCTCATCGAGAATGTCCGGTGTCGGTGCCGGTCGGTCCTTCAGGCTGGCTTTGGCAAGCGCGATCCATGAGATCCGGGAGCGGTGATCGCCATGGTCGATGCAGACGACAACGCGGCCGTTGTCGTCGCGTGTGATCCCGGTGACGATGCCCGAGTCTGGCTTCGCATCGACCGGGTGTCCCGTGCCGATCGGGTGGCGGCGGTGAACTGCCTTCACATGGCGTGTAGCCACGGGGCACCTCCCGAAGCCGGTTGGAACGTGACGGCGCTGTCCAGGTCAATGACTGAGTCGAGGCCGACGTGCACGTGACCGTGGGCGACAAGATCCCACAGCCGGACGAATCCTTGAGGCGGGCCGCCGAGGAGCTCGCTCGCACGTTGAATGTCGAGCTCTTCGGTGTTCTGGCGCAGCTGGCGAGAGGCAGCGAGGCGGTCCTGGCTGGTGTCGTGTCGACCGGCGTGCAGGAAGTTGAGGTTGCGCACCCTCTGGGCGGGCATTTCGGTCCGCACCTCGTAGCACCAGCCAGATGCCTTCGCTGTCGCTGCCGTCAGGCCCAGGATCGCTTTGAGCCGTGGGTCGTCGAGCTTGGTCTTCGTGGTCACGTCGACGAGAAGCATGCCTCCGTCCGCGCCGCGCAGGAGGAAGTCGGGTACGTGGCTGCGGATCCCGCTCGGCATCACCCACTCCAGGCGCAGCGGTTGCGTGGCCACCTGTGTCGGTTGTCGCGTCAACAGCAGGTCCCGCAGGTGGGTGAGTTCGTTGAAGCTCTCACACCACACAGCGCGGGCGTCGTGAGCCTGGCTCGGGACCACGACTTTGGAGATGTAGTTCGTCATCCCCTGGTGGGAGGCGGGCCGCCGTACGGGCAGCAGCTGATCAGGTACGAGCGAGCTCAGGGAGTCGACGCCCGCTGTCGCGACAACGGGTTCCTCGTCGGCAGTGAGCGTCACCAACGTGGCCGTCGCCGCCGCTGCCACCGACGCCCGGATCGTGCGCTCTTCGGCAACGTCCATCACCTCGGCCCAGTTCGCGGCGCGGCCCTCCAAGGGCGGGATGAAGCTTGTCCGTCGACCGAGCCTGTGGGGCACGCTTGGATGACGTGTGCGCATGAGTGAGTTCCTTTCGACGGGGAGCTCACCGTTGACGTAGGCACGCCGGGTCGCCACAATGGCAGCAGTCAGCCCCTCGGGGTTGGGTGTGAGAACTTGAGCGCGGCACAAGCCGCGATTCGCGTCGAAGCCGGGTAGCCGCCCGGCTTTCGTCGTGTCTGGGGGGTCACGGGCTCCCAGATGCGGCCCGAACGGACGTCACATGGCCCGCTCCTGCGGCAGGGCTTGGCTGAGGGCGGACTCGCCGACGGCACTGACGGTGCGCCCGGTGTCGGCCGCGACGGCAAAGAGCCGGCGGGCCACGTCTGGGGCAAGCCGCAGCTCGACGCGCACCGGGCAGTCGGTCGGGATCGCGTGCAGACGCGGACGACCGCGTCGGGCTTCGCCTGGCTGCTTCTCGACCACTTCGTCCTCCGGCACTCAACTCTCGTGTGAGGGGGCCAGAGGGTTTGTAGCCCGGTCTCGTCCGGTCGGTTGGTCAGGTCGCCCGGGTCATGTTTGATCCATCTGGGATCTGGTGTGACTCACCGATTTGTGAACATACCGGTATTCGTCACCATTGAAAAGGGGCCTACCGTGACTGCCCGAGCTGCTCCTCCAATGCCGTTGCCACTGCCTCGAACTCCTGCAGCGCGGCAGCGAGGTCCTCGACGATCTCGCGGGCCAGAACCTCGGGCGAGGGCAGGTTGTCGAGGTCCTCGAGGGACTCGTCGCGCAACCAGGTGATGTCGAGGTTGGCCTTGTCCCGGACCATGATCTCGTCATAGCTGAACGACTTCCATCGCTCGCCCTCCTCGCGCTGGCCGCGCCCACCCGGCTGGTATGCCGTGACGAAGTCGTCCAGGTCGGCTCGCCGGAGCGGGTTCTGCTTGAGGGTGAAGTGCTTGTTCGTCCGCAGGTCGTAGACCCACAGTCGCTCCGTCCACGGCTGCCCGGGCCGTGCCACCTTCTTGTCGAAGAAGAGGACGTTGGCCTTGACGCCTTGCGCATAGAAGATGCCGGTCGGCAGCCGAAGCATCGTGTGCAGGTCGAAGTCCGTGAGCAGCTTGCGTCGGATGGTCTCGCCCGCGCCGCCCTCGAAGAGGACGTTGTCCGGCAGCACGACCGCAGCCCGGCCGTTGGTGTCGAGGATCGTCATGATGTGCTGCACGAAGTTCAGCTGCTTGTTGCTCGTCGTGGCAACGAAGTCCTGGCGCTCGATTTCCCGTTCCTCTCGCGCCTCGCGACCGTCGGCGCCGACCATCGTCAAGGAGGACTTCTTCCCGAACGGCGGGTTCGAGAGCACCACCGACCACCGTCGACCCGGGTCGGCGATCAGGGAGTCGCGCACCTCGATGAGCGAGTCGCCGTCGGCGGTGCCCATCCCGTGCAGAAGCAGGTTCATCGCGGCCAGTCGCGCGGTGCCGTCGACAAGCTCGTAGCCGCGCACGAGGTCGTCCTGCAGCTTGGTCCGCTGCGTGGGCGTCATCGACTCCGCACCCTGCTCGGCGTACTCGTGGGCGACGAGGAGGAACCCACCCGTCCCACACGCCGGGTCGACGACCGAGTCGTCGACGGTGGGCTGAACGACATGGACGATCGCCTGGATCAACGCTCGAGGAGTGAAGTACTGCCCCGCACCAGACCCCTTATCCGAGGCGCCCTTGCTCAGCAGGTCCTCGTAGGCGTCACCTTTGATGTCGGTGCCCGTGCCGCTCCAGTTCTCCTTGTCGATGAGGTCGACGACGAGACGCTTCAGCTTGGCCGGGTCCTGGATCCGGTTCTGCGCCTTGCGGAAGATCGTCCCGATCACCCCCGGCTGCCTGCCCAGCCCGTTGAGTATGCGGGTGTACTCGAACTCCAGCTGGTCACCCTGCGCGTCGAGCAGCTTCTGCCACGAGTACTCCTCGGGCACGATCTGCTGAGCATGAAGCCGCCTCGTGGCCCGTTCGTGCGCCATCTTCAAGAACAGCAAGTAGGTGAGCTGCTCGGTGTACTCGATGACCCCGACGCCGTCGTCGCGCAGCACATCGCAGTACGACCACAGCTTGTCGACCAGCCGGCGCGAGTCCGTCATCGGGGCCTCCTTGGACATAAGGCATCGTCGAGCCCGGCTGAGGGAAAGCCACAGTTTGTCCGGTCGAAGATGACCGCGGCAGTTTCACAGCCCATCGAAGAAGTCCTCGTCGAGTCGGTACAGGGTGACGGTCTGTTCGCCCTGGACGCCCACGCCGTAGTCGACGAGCAGACGCGCGAGTCGGGCTCCGTCGATGAGCTCAATCCTCGCGTTGATGCGCTCGGCCTCCTGGCGCGCGCCGGTGGTGAACCGCGATGTCGTGATGAAGACTCCGCGGTCGCCCTGCTTGCCGAGCAGCGCGCCGGCGAACTCATGGATCCGGGGTCGATCGATGGGCTTGTCCTCTGCATAGCGCTTGGCCTGGATGTAGATGCGGTCCAGACCGAGCGGGTCCTGGCTGATGATGCCGTCCACTCCGGCGTCGCCGGAGGCGCTGGTCTGCTCGATGGACCCGAGCTCGCCGTATCCCATCGCCGTGAGCAGGCGCAGCACGAGCTCCTCGAACCCTGTCGGCGTCAGCGACAGCGCACTGCGGAGGACGTCGCCCTCGACGGCTGCCCGGTTGGTGGCGACGGCCTGCTCCACGAGCTCCTGGGGCGTGGCTGGCGTCTCGGCCAGCTCAGAGGGCAACTCAGCAGGACGACCTGGCTTCTTCGTGGTCGAGTCCCTCGTGCGGTCGCGGAACTCGAGGTAGGCAGGGTATGCCTCGAGCGCCTTCATGTCGATGCGCTCGGGGAACCGGTTCAGAGCCTCCCGGCCGACCCCGTTGATCCGCACCCGCCCGCGCGAGGGGGCATCGACGAGTCCAGCCTGCCGGAGGTAGGTCAGGGCCCAGCCGACCCGATTGTCCATCGTGCGGGCCCGCCCGCTGGGCAGCATGTGAGCCCGCTCCTCGTCGGTGAGCCGGAACTCGCCGGCCATCGCGTCCTTAACGCCGCGGCTCCTGTGGGTCTCGCCGTCCACGAGGAACGCAAGGACCGGTCGCATGAGGCTCTGGAAGTCGGGGATGGTCACGACGCATCTCCTGCCGTGGCCGGAGCCTGGCCGACCTTGTCTCCTCCGACTCCCTCGGCCTCTGGCAGGCCGCGCACCTGCCTGCACATCGCTGCGATCGCCTTCTCGACCGAGTAGTACTGCTGCGATGTGGCCCCGTGTCCGTAGTTCACCGCGAACGGCGGGTTGGAGCGGCCGAACTTGAACCGGAGCGTGACCTCGAAGCCGCCGAAGTCGCCGCGCTGAGACGCCGCCTCCCGCCCCGTCACGGCCCGGATCTCGTCACCGCCGACGAACTCGCCGGGACGCTGTGAGCAGAGGTCCATCGTCGCCAGGATGGTCTCCGATGCGCCCACGCCGTTGAGCAGGGCGAGGTCGTCCTGGGTCCACTCCACGATTGGGCTCGCGGCGGTCGCTGACGCTGTGGCGGTCCGGGTCGGGGAGACGACGAAGTCCTCGGCCTCCGGGATCGGCCACACCTGCGAGACCGTGATGACGTGCCCCTCGTGCATGACGTAGGCCTGCACCCTGGTCAGAGAGATGTCGATTCCCCGCTCGGACAGCCACACCGCAGCGGAGGTGACCTTCGGGCTGAAGTCTCCGGCAACGATGACGATGCGGGGGTTGCGGAGCGTCTCGGCGCTGAGACCGGGGGCATGCCCGAGCAACTGAGCCTCCGCCTCCTCGGCCGTTGCGGCGGCGCCGGGTCGCCCGCGGTGGAAGCGCAGGTATGCCTCGGCCAGCTGGTCGACCGCGAACCGCGATGCTCGGGACGCGTAGTTGATCGACTGCATGGTGACGAAGTCAGGGGTCAGGTCCCGCTTCAGCTCGGCCACGACGAGCCGGCCGTCCGCGCCGAGACCGAGGATATCGAGCCGGTCGGGATCACGGCCGTCCTTGGAGAACCACTGGTCGAACTCGCTCGTGACGACGAGGACGTCGTCGCCGAGGATCTCCGGGTTGGCGAGCACCCACTCCTGCAAGTGGTCGCGCTCTCGGAGCCCGGCCGCTGCCAGTGTCGAGACCCGCATGGGCTGGGCACTCGTGCCCTGCACGCTGTAGACGAGCTCACCGGTCATCGTGGTGCTCCTTCCAGAGAGGCGGCCTCGTCGATCACTTCTGTGTCCGTATGCCGTCCCGTCAGCTTCCCCTCGAACGCCGCCGCGAGCACCGACCGTCGCATCGATTGCTGGCGCCGCTCGGCCAGCGAGATGGTGTCGAGTAGTCTTCGTCGGCTGTCATCGATTGCGTCCATTTTCTCGACGACCCGCAGTTGAAAGGAGATCGGCAACGACGGCAACTCGATCCGTTCGAGCTGTGATTGGTTGACCTTGTAGATGCCCGCACTGGTGCGAGCAACGGCTTCGACTTGCGACCGGGTTCGCCGCGAGTTCCACATCACGTCGAGGAAATCGGGGAGCAGGTCAGACACCCTCGGTCTGGCTCGGATGGCTGTGTCAGGAAACGCCACCTCGTCAGGCTCGGCACGCACAAGGGAGCCGCGGCCAACGAGCCTCAGGCTGCCATTGCCCCGGGCGACGAGGAAGTCACCGCGCTGGACGAGGAATCGAGATGCCTCGGCGCGAGACCAATCACCCGCCTTGCGCTCGGACAGATCCACACCCGCATCTTTCAGAGCCGTCAGTCGCAGCACGGGAAATCCGCCTTCACGCGAGGGCACCGACCGACCGTTCGTGAGTGGAGCGTCGAGAAGATCGACCAAGGGTCGAGACGGGCAGTCGTCCGGGACGAGCGCGCGGAGGACTGACTCGTCAAGGTTCAGCAAGCGCCTGCTAGCCCGGCTGAGTTCATGGCTGGCGGAATCGAGGCGGGAGAGGTGGTCTTCGAGGATCTCGACGATCCGCCGCTGCTCCGCCAGTGATGGAAGTGGAATGGGTATAGCTCGGATGCCCCTCAGTCCGAGCCTCGGTCGGCCGACACCATGCCGATGCTGCTCAGCCCACTTGCGTGCTGCAGGCCGTTGGAGCGAGTAGTTGACCCACCGTTGGTCGACGTCGTCGCGGAGCCGGACGCGGATACAGTCGGCCTTCACGATCGCCGATCCGAGGTCTCTCGGCGCGATACAGGCTCTTGGAAGAACCTCGCCAAGGGATGCGATCAATAGGTCGCCCGGCAAGACTTCGTGCTTTCGGAGGGACTCGAAGTGGTCCGCGTCGATATGCGCTCGGCTCTCGACAAAAACGCCATCCCCGATGTTCTGCAGTCGAACAACCAGCGGCCCCGAGCTCCGGTAGTGCTGGCGGGCCAGGTTGGAACCGAATGGACCATCCGTAATCGACCCCTTGAAAGGTGCGGCAAGTGATTCAAGGGGTACCTGAGGCCAACTCACGCCGTCAGCTCCGCAGCAAGCTCATCCAGCAGCTCTCCTGCGCGATCCCCGAGATCGCGCAGCGCCCCGTCCACGCCACCCTTCTCGGTGAAGGGCGCGCGGTCGAGGTCGTCGGCTGAGATCCCCGCCGACGACGCGATCACATCCATCATCCGGTCCAGCCACCATCTCTCCACGGGCGAGAACCTCGTTCCCGCCTGCTCTTGCTGGGCGAGCCAGGCCGCATACCGCTCCTGGGTGCGCGTCGCATATGGGACGAGCTCGTTGTCGATCCCGACGGTATAGCGCAGCAGTGACACCAGGTCGGTGAGGGTGGTGCGGTCGCTGTGCCGGACGCGGTCGACGTCGATCGCCTCGTAGGCGTGCCAGATGAGATCAGGCGTCCAGTTGTACGGCGGGCGCGAGATGCGATCTGCCAGCTCCTGGATGTCAGCGAAGGCGATGCGCCGCTCCTTGGCGTCGGTGGCGAGTTGGATCGCCGTGATCTCGTCGCGATGGTCGAGCAGGTACTGCGCCCAGGACTCGACGACCGACCTGGCCCGGCCGGCGTCGACGACACCGTGGGCATCGAGGAGGACGTCGGTGTTGACCTCGTCGATGACGCGGTCGTGGGTGGCACGCAGCTCGAGGATGCGGGTGCGCAGCTCCGGGCTGGCGGCCACCGGAGCGATGGCCCGCTCCAACAGCTCGCGACGAGCAGCATCCGGATCGGCGGCCCCCTCAATAGCCTTGGCTTGAGTGTCCGGGTCGACCGCGTCGACAAGGGCACGGATGATGTCGCGCACCGGGCGGTCGGCGACCTCGTCGAGCTCGGCCCGCTCGTCGAGGGTGAGCTCCAGCTCGAGCTTGGCCAGCCGCGAGGCGAGCGTGGCGGTCTCGTCCTCGGTGAGGGTGAGGGTGGCGGCCTTGTCGAGCAGCTTCTTGAGCGAAATGGCTTTGTCGCGGTTGAGTGGCGGGTCGACGAAGTCGTGTTCGGTGACCCCGACGGCGTCGACGATGACGAACCGGAGCTTGTCCTTGGCGTCCGGGGTGACGGCCTGGAAGTCGGCGGAGGTGATGGTGCGGGCTCCGCGGCCTTTCATCTGCTCGAAGTACTGCGCCGAGCGGACGTCGCGCATGAAGAACACGCACTCAAGCGGTTTGACGTCGGTGCCGGTCGCGATCATGTCCACGGTCACCGCGATCCGCAGCGATGGTGAGGTTCGGAAGGCCTGGAGCTGACCGCGTGGGTCGCGCGCGGCATACGTGATCTTGGCGGCGAAGTCGTTGCCCTTGCCGAACACCTCACGCAATGTTGTGACGATCTCCTCGGCGTGGGCGTCGTCTTTGGCGAAGATCAGCGTCTTGGGGACGGTGGAGCGGCCGGGGAAGATCTCGGTGAAGAGCCGGTCGCGGAAGGTCTCGAGGACGAGGCGGATCTGCGACGTCGCGGTGACGGCGCGGTCGAGCTGCTTGTGCGTGTACTCGAAGTCCTCCTCGATGGACTCGAGCCGCTGCTGACGGGTGCGACGGTCGACCTTGGGCACGATCGTGCCGGCCTCGATGTTGGCACCCTGCTCGCTGATCTGGGTGCGGATCCGGTAGAGGTCGAAGTCGACGTTGACGCGGTCGGCGACTGATTGGGGGTAGGTGTACTCCGAGACGAGGTTCTGCCGGAAGAACGCGAAGGTCTGCTTGCCCGGAGTGGCGGTCAGGCCGATGACGTGGGCGTCGAAGTACTCGAGCACCCCGCGCCAGACCCCGTAGATGGAGCGGTGTGCCTCGTCGACGATGACGAGGTCGAACGCTTCCGGTGGGAGAGCGCTGGAGTAGGTCACCGTGACCGGGGCATCGGGGACGTAGTCGTCGAGGTTCGGGTCGTCGCCCTCGGTGACGTCCTGGCCACGCAGCACCGAGAACACTCGCTGGATCGTGGAGACCACGACGTCGGAGGAGCCGAGCATCCCGGCACTGGTGAGCTTGTCGGCGTTGTAGATCTCGGTGAAGCGGCGACCGTCGCCCGGGGTGCGGTAGTTCTGGAACTCCGCCAATGTCTGCTCGGCGAGGTTGTTGCGGTCGACGAGGAACAGGATCCGGCGGAAGCCACCGAACTTGAGCAGTCGGTACGCCGTGGTCACCGCCGTGAACGTCTTGCCCGCACCGGTGGCCATCTGCACGAGGGAACGGTCGAAGTGCTGGTCGGCGAGGCTCTGCTCGATGCCGTTGATCGCAGTGATCTGGGCCGGACGCAGAGCAGACTCGTCCAGCGGCGGCAGGTTGCGGACCTTGGCCCGCCACGTCGGTCTGTCCGGGTCGGCATCGGCGGTGCGGACGAGCTGCGCGAGAGTGGATGGCTTGGGGAAGTTGAAGACCCTTCGTGCCCGCGGGTGCGGGTCGTAGCCATTCGTGAAGTGCGTCTCCGACCCGCTGGCTTCGAAGACGAACGGGAGACGACCGTCGATCGTGACCGACCGAAGCTGGGCCTCGGCTGGCAGGCCGGTGGCGTACATCGCGGACTGCCACTCGATTCCGGACAGGGTGGTGCCCTCCGGCTTGGCCTCGATGACGCCGACGACCTTCGTGTCGACGTACAGCAGGTAGTCAGCACGGCCATGGCCGGCCTTCATGACAGCCTCCCGGAAGGCCACCCCATCGCCGGCGAACAGATTGAGGTCCTTCTTGTCCTGGACCGCCCATCCGGCGTCGCTGAGCTGGCGGTCGATCAGCACGCGTGCGCGCTGCTCCGCCGCCAACCTCGGATCCTCAATACCGGTATTCACTAATGGGCAGCCTAGCCAGAGGAGCACTCGTGGCATTGTCGGTCGCGTCTGAGTCAATACTTCTATGACCGAAACCTGGACGAGCCGAGACCTACCTGTGCTTCGTGCGATCGTGGACCTCTACGAGGGAACCGGGAGCCCTATGGGCCCCGAGGCTATCGAGTCGGCCACCGGCTTCGACGCGGCAACCGTTCAAGTAGCTTTGCGAGCCCTCGACTCGGAGGAGCCACCCTACGTTGCGAGGTTTGAGCGCGTAATGACTGGCGCCATCATCCTCATCGCGGCTCCAACGGGGAAAGCGCGTCGGGCCGTCGGCGCATGGCCGACGCCTGAATCAATTGCTGACCGGCTCGTCCAAGCGCTGGGTGAAGCGGCCGACCGGGAGCAAGACTCCGAGCGGAAGGGCTGGCTCAGCAAGTCAGCCGCCTACCTCGGCAACACCGGCCGAGACCTGGCAGTCGAGATCGGAGCGACCGCGATCAACCGTCAGATGGGCATGTGATCGGCAGGCCCTGTCTCAAAGTCCGCCGCTGGCGTCTCATAATCCACCGCTGAAATGCCGATCCGTCTCACGGCGTCTCGTACTCCTCAGTAAATCTCAAAATCACTCGCCGTTGACACAGGGCGCGACAGCTACTCGGGGTGGGCGCGGAGGTAGCGGCCGAAGTGGGGGAC
>ERZ724516.592-NODE-592-length-22282-cov-5.027039_pt1 | contig 22282 bp, 15 predicted proteins | sample MGYA00376049_ERZ724516 | MGnify/ENA primary metagenome ERZ724516 (study PRJEB28724, sample SAMN07190886) | activated sludge metagenome | isolation source: activated sludge of sewage treatment plant in Hong Hong | place: USA: Christiansburg, Virginia | collected... | reverse complement strand
GGGGAGGAGCAGGGCCTCCGGCGGGCAGGCCTGAGGCCGGCACCCATTTGAAGAAGAGCACCGTCATCCCGGCGAAGGCCGGGACCCAGTCGTCGACGCGGGCGCTTGCTTCACCGACTGGGTCCCGGCTTTCGCCGGGATGACCGTGGATTTTTTAGGTGCTCAGCGCGCCATCAACGCGGCAACTTCCTTGACCAGTTTCGCCGCCACGATGGCGGTCATGCCGTTCACATCGCGGGCGGGGTTGTATTCGACGATGTCGGCGCCGACGACCGGCACTTCGATGCGTTGCAGCACGTCGAGCAATTGGCGCACCGACAGCCCGCCAGGTTCGTGGTGCGACACGCCGGGCGCAAACGCCGGGTCGAGGCCGTCGAGATCGATCGATATGTAGAGCGGGCCGTCGAGGCGCGGCACTGCCGACACGCTGAAATCGCGCATTGGCACAACTTCCACACCGAATCGCGCTGCCTGCGCGCGCTGGTGGGCGTTGGCGGTGCGGATGCCGATTTGCACCAGCCGCTTGGCGTGGCCGGCCTCCATGATGCGCGCGAACGGGCTGGCGTGGCTGCGCGGATTGGCTTCGAAATCGTCGTAGAGGTCGGGATGCGCATCGATGTGGAGGATGGTCAGCGGGCCGTGCACGGCCGCCAGCGCGGCCACGACCGGGAAAGTCACCGCATGGTCGCCGCCGAGCAGCAGCGGCACGCACCCGCGTGCGGTCGCGGCGGTGACAGCGGCAGCGATCGCCGCGTCATCGGCGGCGTTATCGGCGATGCGGTTGGCGAGCGGCAGGTCGCCGCCATCTTCGATGACGATCTCGCGGCCCAGTTCGAAGCCGTTTTCCGCCGCACTGTTGCCGTGCGGCGAAAACAGTGCCGCACGAATCAGCGCGGGTGCCGCGGCGGCGCCGCGCAGGAAGCTGCTGTTGGCGTCGCTCGGCAGCCCGATCAGCGCGATCCGGCTCATGCGGCGGGCTTGGCGGCTTTCTTGGCCGGGGCCTTTTTCTTTGCAGCGGGCTTTTTGGCGGCGGGCTTCTTGACCGCTGCCTTCTTGACCACCTTGCGCTTGCCCTTCGCCGGGCCGGCGGCCGCACGTGCGTCGATCAGCGCGGCGGCTTCGTCGAGCGTCAGCGCGAGCCCATCGCTGCCCTTGGGGACATTGGCGTTGGTCGTGCCGTCGGTGATGTATGGCCCGAAGCGCCCCGACATCAGCTTGATGGGTGCGCCCGACACCGGATGTGCACCCAGTTCAAGCAGCGCCGACGGGGCGTTGCGGGCGCGGCCCGGGTTGGCGGCGGCTTCGGCGAGCTTGACGACGGCGGTGTTCATGCCGGTTTCAAAGACTTCGGCGGTCGAGGCCAGCCGCGCATATTTGCCGGCGTGCGCCAGATACGGCCCGTAGCGGCCGATGCTCGCGGTGATCATGTCGCCGGTTTCAGGGTGCAGGCCGATTTCGCGCGGCAGCGACAGCAGCTTGAGCGCCATGTCGATATCGTCCGGCCCGGCGACGGTGACGTCCTTGGGGATCGACGCGCGCGGCGGCTTGGGGTCGCCCTTGGCGCCGTCCTCGCCGCGTTGCAGATAGGCGCCGAAGCGTCCCGAGCGCAGCGTGATCTTCTCGCCGGTCACCGGATCGATGCCGATGTCGACCGGGCCGCTGGTCGCGCCACCCGAATCGGCATTTTCGCCGAACTGGCGCGTGTAGCGGCATTCGGGATAGTTCGAGCAGCTGATGAACGCGCCGAACTTGCCGGTGCGCATCGACAGCCGGCCATTGCCGCAGGTCGGGCAGGCGCGCGGATCGCTGCCGTCGGCCTTGGGCGGGAACAGGAAGTCGCCAAGGAATTCATCGAGCGCCACCGTCACATCGGACGGGCGCAGCTCGAGGATTTCCTTGGTCTTGGGCTCGAAGTCCTTCCAGAATTCGGCGAGCACGGTCTTGTAGGCGAGGCTGCCCGCCGACACGTCATCGAGCCGCGTTTCAAGGTCGGCGGTGAAGTCGTAGCTGACGTATTTCTCGAAGAAGCGTTCGAGGAACGCCGTGACCAGCCGGCCCTTTTCCTCGGCATGGAAACGGTTCTTTTCGATGCGGACATAGGCGCGGTCGCGCAACGTCTGCAGAATCGACGCATAGGTCGACGGCCGACCGATGCCGAGTTCTTCGAGGCGCTTGACCAGCGAGGCTTCGGAAAAGCGCGGCGGCGGCTCGGTGAAATGCTGGTCGGCGGTGGCTTCCTTGACCTGTGCCGTCTCACCCTGCGTCAGACGCGGCAGGCGGCGGCTGTCGTCTTCGGTCTCGTCGCCCTTACGGACGTCCTCGACCGTCTCGGTATAGACCGCGAGGAAACCGGGGCTGAGCACGACCTGGCCGGTGGCGCGCAGCTGCGTCTTGCCGTCGCTCGCCGCGAGATCGACCGCGGTGCGTTCCATGCGCGCGCTCGCCATCTGGCTGGCGATGGTGCGCTTCCAGATCAGTTCGTACAGCTTGCCATTGTCGCTGCTGCCGTGGTGCGCCTTGGAGAGATCGGTCGGGCGGATCGCCTCATGGGCTTCCTGCGCGTTCTTCGCCTTGGTGGTGTAGATGCGCGGTTTTTCGGGCAGCACGTCGGGGCCAGCACCGAAGGTCTTGGCGATCATGTCGCGCGCGGCGGCAATCGCCTCGCCCGCCATCTGGACGCCGTCGGTCCGCATATAGGTGATGGCGCCCTCTTCGTAGAGCGCCTGGGCGACGCGCATCGTGTGGCTGGCGGTGAAGCCGAGCTTGCGCGACGCTTCCTGCTGCAACGTCGAGGTGGTGAACGGCGGGAACGGGTTGCGCGTCGCCGGCTTGGTTTCGACGGCGCTGATCTTGTAGACACCGGCCTGCACATCGGCCTGCGCACGGCGGGCATCCTGTTCATTGTTCAAGTCGAACTGCGTCAGCTTCTTGCCGTTCCAGAACGACAGTCGCGCACTGAACGGGCTGCCGCCGGCCGAGACCATATCGGCTTCGACGGTCCAGTACTCGCGGTTGATGAACGATTCGATTTCGCGCTCGCGGTCGACGACCAGCCGCAGCGCCACCGATTGCACGCGGCCTGCGGACTTGGCGCCGGGCAACTTGCGCCACAGCACCGGCGACAGGTTGAAGCCGACGAGATAGTCGAGCGCGCGGCGCGCCAGATAGGCATCGACCAGATCCATGTCGATGTCGCGGGGCTTTTCCATCGCCGCGAGGATTGCCGACTTGGTAATCTCGTTGAAGGTGACGCGCGTCGCACCGCCCTTGGGCACCGCCTTCTTGCCCTTGAGCCATTCGAGCAGATGCCACGAAATCGCCTCGCCTTCGCGATCCGGATCGGTGGCGAGAATGACGCGGTCGGCGCCCTTGAGCTGGTCGGCGATGGCCTTCAACTGGCGCGCCTTGTCGCCGTAAAGTTCCCACTTCATCGCGAAGTCATCGTCGGTGTCGACCGAGCCGTCCTTCGCCGGCAGATCGCGGACATGGCCATAGCTCGCCAGAACCGTGTAGTTCGAGCCGAGGTATTTGTTGATCGTTTTGGCCTTCGCCGGCGATTCGACGATCACGACATCCATGTACGCACTCCGGGCCAGTCCAAGCGCGGCGGCCCTACGCGCTTTATATAGGCCGTGGCAAGAGGCGGTGCCGCAACCGGTTCAGCAAAGCGGCCGGTTCAGATGTTGTGGGGTTTGGAAACTTGTCCGCAGCGTTGCGGCTGATGCGGCATTCCCGGACGCTAACGGTCGGGGGAATGGTGCCCAGGAAAGGACTCGAACCTTCACATCGTTTCCAATACCAGCACCTGAAGCTGGCGCGTCTACCAATTCCGCCACCTGGGCACGGTTGCGAGTGCGGCGGGTTACGCAGGTCGCGTCGGCTTGTCAACCGGTGTGCGGCAAATCAACAGACATTGTCTTGTCGGCGCGGTTGCGCCATGACGGCTCCGACGCGCCGGGGCTGTTCGGCGCTCGTGCAAAAGGGTTTCGAATGCAGTTGTTCGACACGCGCCGCCTGGGTCCCGACGGGCTGGCAGTCATTGTCGGCGGTTCGGGTTTCATCGGCCGCTATCTTGTCCAGGAACTGGCGCGTACCGGCGTGCGGATTCGCGTCGTGGTGCGCAACGAGCCTGCGGCACTGTTCCTCAAGCCATTGGGTTCATTGGGGCAGATCGAAATCGTCAGCGCCGATGTGCGCAGCCCGGCGTCGCTGGCGCAGGCATTCGACGGCGCGACGCTCGGCGTCAATCTGGTCGGCATCCTTGATGAAAGCGGCCAGAAGTTCGATTCTGTCCAGCATCTTGGCGCGGCTGCGGTCGCACAGGCGGCCGCCAACGCCGGTGTCGAAGCCTTTGTCCATGTCTCGGCCATCGGCGCATTGAGCGATTCGCCGGCGCAGTATGCCCGCAGCAAGGGCGACGGTGAAGCCGCGGTGCGCAATCTGCTGCCGGTTGCGACGATCGTGCGCCCGTCGATCGTTTTCGGCCCCGAAGATGCTTTCCTCAACCGCTTTGCCGGGCTGGCGCGCAGCCTGCTGGTCATGCCGGTGATCGCCGGCGACACGAAGTTCCAGCCGGTTTACGTGCGCGATGTGGCGCGGGCGATTGTCGCGGCACTCGCCGATCCAGCACGCTTTGGCGGCAAGACCTACGACCTCGGCGGGCCGCGCGTGTACACGTTCCGCGCGCTGCTGGCGTGGATCCTTCAGGAAATCCGCGTCGACAAGCCGTTGGTCGACATTCCGCCGTTTGCTGCGAAGGCGATGGCGCAGCTCGGCAAGCTGTTGCCCGGCATGCCGATGACCTATGACCAATGGCTGATGCTGCAGTCGGACAATGTCGCGGTCGGGCCCGGGCTTGCCGAGTTCGGTATCGAGCCGACGCCGATGGAGGCGATTGCGCCGGGGTATCTCGAACGCTTCCGCACCGCCGGGCGCTTCCACCGCGACCGCGCCGCCTGATTCTTCCAGCTTGCAAGGACTGACCGATGGTCGAACATTCACTGGTCGACATCATCATCATGGGTGTTGTCGAAGGGTTGACCGAGTTTCTGCCGGTCTCTTCGACGGGGCATCTGATTCTGGCGGGTGAGCTGATCGGCTTCAAAAGCGACACCGGCGCGACGTTTGAAATCGCCATCCAGTCGGGGGCGATCCTCGCGGTGGTGGTGGCGTATTGGCGGCGCTTCACCGATGTGCTGGTCGGGCTGTTTTCGCGCGATGCCGGCGCCATCGCCTTTGTCCGCAACGTGCTGCTGGCGTTTCTGCCGGCGGCGGTCATCGGCTTTTTGCTGATCGACGCGTTCGAGGCGATGCTGTCGAGCCCGATGACGGTGGCGATTGCGCTGATTGTCGGCGGTGTCGTCATCCTGCTGATCGAACGCAGCGCGCGCACACCGCGCTACACCAGTGTCGAGGCGATGCCGTGGCGCGCCTCGCTCGGTGTCGGGCTGGTCCAGTGTGTGGCGATGATCCCCGGCGTGTCGCGGTCGGGGGCGACGATCATGGGCGGCTTGCTGCTCGGGCTCGACCGCAAGACCGCGGCGGAATTCAGCTTCTTCCTGGCGGTGCCGACGATTGCCGGGGCGACAGTGCTGCTGCTGTGGAAGCACCGCGACAACCTCGATACCAGCCAGCTGGGCGATATCGGCATCGGCTTTCTGGTGTCGTTCCTTGTCGCATTGGTGGTCATCAAGGGCTTTGTTGCGCTGGTCAGCCGCTATGGATTCGCGCCGTTTGCGTGGTACCGAATCATTGCTGGTTCGGCGGCCCTGGTGTGGTTGCTGGCACGATAGTTCTGTTTCGAGACTAATTTTCGGGCGATAGCCGGCTTTTTCGCCCGAAAGTTCGGTGGATTTTCGATAAAAGACAACAATACTGACCTATCGGCCAGATAGTGCGTGACTCGGGCACCAAACCGACCTATTCGAACCGCTAGTTCGGGAGTCGGTGATGTCAAACGCCATAATGCTCAAATTCACGCAGACCGCGCAGGCGTTTCCGCCCAAGCGCGGTGCCGCTGAACGCGCCGACGACTTTCTCGAAATCGCCACCCCGTACATATTGGCCAAGGCCGAGGAGCAGGCATCGCGCTGCTCGCAGTGCGGCGTGCCATTCTGTCAGGTGCATTGCCCGCTGCACAACAACATCCCCGACTGGCTGCGGCTGACCGCCGAAGGCCGGCTCGAGGAAGCCTATGAGATTTCGCAGGCGACCTCTTCGATGCCCGAAATCTGCGGCCGCATCTGCCCGCAGGACCGGCTGTGCGAGGGCAATTGCGTCATTGAAAAGGGCTTCGGCTCGGTCACCATCGGCTCGGTCGAAAAGTTCATCACCGACACCGCCTGGGAACAAGGCTGGGTCAAGCCGCTGGTGCCGCTCGCCGATCGCAGCGGGCAGTCGGTGGGCATCATCGGCGCCGGCCCGGCCGGGCTGACCGCTGCCGAGCAACTGCGCATCAAGGGCTACAACGTCCACATCTATGACCGCTACGACCGTGCCGGCGGGCTGCTGACCTACGGCATTCCCAACTTCAAGCTTGAAAAGCAGGTCGTCGGACGCCGCATTGCGCGTCTCGAAGCCGGCGGCATCGTGTTCCACAACGACTTCGAAGTCGGCCGCGACGCCTCGCTCGCCGAGCTGCGCGAGCGCCACGACGCGGTGCTGATCGCCACCGGCGTCTATCAGCCCCGCGAACTCGCAGCCCCCGGTGTCGAGGCCAACGGCGTCATCGCCGCACTCGACTATCTGGTCGCCAGCAACCGCATCGGCTTTGGCGACGAGGTGCGCGATTTTGGTGCGCTCAACGCCGAAGGCCGTGATGTCGTCGTCATCGGCGGCGGCGACACCGCGATGGACTGCGTGCGCACCGCCATCCGCCAGGGCGCGACGTCGGTGCGCTGCCTGTACCGCCGCGACCGCGCCAACATGCCGGGATCGCAGCGCGAAGTCGCGCATGCCGAGGAAGAGGGCGTGACCTTCGAATGGCTATCGGCACCCGACAGCTTTGGCGCCGACACCGGCCCAGATTCCGGCAACGTCACCTCGGTCAATGTCGCGCGCATGCGGCTTGGCGCGCCCGATGCCAGCGGCCGCCGCGCGCCCGAGCCAGAGCCCGGTGCGGCGATTGCGATGCCCGCAACGCTGGTCATCAAGGCGCTGGGCTTCGACCCCGAACCGTTGCCGTTACTGTTCGGCGCGCCCGAGCTCGGCGTGACGCGCTGGGGCACGTTGCGCGTCGACAACAGGTCGATGCAAACCAATATCGACGGGGTATTTGCCGCCGGAGACATCGTGCGCGGCGCCAGCCTTGTGGTATGGGCAATCCGCGACGGACGCGATGTCGCCAAGTCGATGCATCAACATCTGGTCGCCAAGGCCCGGGCTGCAGCCCGCACGCCGGTCGCCGCCTAAGGAGTAGTCAATGATCCGCAACCTCATCATCATCGGCCTGCTGGCCACTGCGACGCCGGTGCTGGCTGCCGCCGACCCGGCTGCCGTTACCGCCGCAACCGCGCTGGTGCAGCAGCTCGACGTCAAGGGCCAGATTACCGCCAGCGCGAACCAGAGCATCGCCGGCATGCGGTCGGGCGCCGCCATCACGCAGATGCTGTCGCAGCAGCCGGGCTTTGAGCAGGCGCGCGCCGCAAACCCCGCCAAGTTCAAGGAAGTGCTGGGCCGTGTCGGCGTCATGCAGGCCAATGCTGCGCAAAAGGTCGTGACCGCGCAGACCCCGGCGGTCGTCAATGCGGCGATCCAGGCCTATGCCAAGAACTTCACCGCCGCCGAGCTGAAGGCGCTGTCGGAATTCTACCGCAGCCCGCTGGGCATCGCGATGCAGACCAAGCAGCCGCGCGTGATGGCTGAAATCAACCAGGCCACGAACCAGCTGATGGGCGCCAAGATCGGTGCCGCAATGCAGGCGCTTGGCCCGCAGATCGATGCCGAGCTGAAGAAGCTGCAGCCCGCTGCTGCCGCACCGCCCAAGAAGAAGTAACCCGGGCCGGCACTGGCCGGCGGAGAGACCCAGATGAGCCCGACCCCTTTCGACTTCGCGCAGCAGCAATCCGCCCATTGGCAGGCTGAACGCCAGCGCATTGCAGAAGTCGGCATGTACCGTCCCGATCTCGAATCGGATGCATGCGGGGTCGGGCTGGTCGCCGCCACCGACGGCAAGGCATCGCGCCGCGTCGTCACCGCCGCTATCGACGCGCTGAAGGCGGTCTGGCACCGCGGTGCCGTCGATGCCGACGGCAAGACCGGCGACGGTGCGGGCATCCATGTCGAAATCCCGGTCGACTTCTTCCACGAACATATCGAACGCGCCGGCCACCGGCCGCGGCCGAACCTGCTTGCGGTCGGCCAGATCTTCCTGCCGCGCACCGATCTGGCGGCACAGGAAAGCTGCCGCACCATTGTCGAATCCGAAATCATCGGCTTCGGCTATAAAATCTACGGCTGGCGCCGCGTGCCCGTCGACGTCAGCGTCATCGGCGACAAGGCGATGCAGTCGCGCCCCGAAATCGAGCAGATCATGATCGCCGGGCCGCGCACCGGCCGCATCGTCGACCGCGCTGCCGCCGAGGCGTTCGAAAAGGACCTGTTCCTGATCCGCCGCCGCATCGAGAAAAAGGTCATCGAGGCGCAGATCCAGGGCTTTTACGTCTGCTCGCTGAGCAGCCGCTCGATGATCTACAAGGGGCTGTTCCTCGCGCAGGAACTGTCGATCTTCTACCCCGACCTCAACGACGAACGCTTCGTGTCGCGCTTCGCCATCTATCACCAGCGCTATTCGACCAACACCTTCCCGCAATGGTGGCTGGCGCAACCGTTCCGCTGCCTCGCGCACAACGGCGAAATCAACACCGTGCGCGGCAACAAGAACTGGATGAAAAGCCACGAAATCAAGATGGCGGCGTCGGCGTTCGGCGAGCTTTCCGAAGACATCAAGCCGCTGGTGCCGGCGGGCGCGTCGGATACTGCCGCGCTCGATGCGGTGTTCGAGGCGCTGGTGCGCTCGGGCCGCGACGCGCCGACCGCCAAGCTGATGATGGTCCCCGAAGCCTGGGGCAAGGACGACACGCTGCCCGATGCGCATCGCGCGATGTACGCATTCTTCGCCAGCGTCATGGAGCCGTGGGACGGACCGGCGGCGCTTGCCATGACCGATGGCCGCTGGGTCGTTGCCGGACTCGACCGCAACGCGCTGCGGCCGCTGCGCTACACGCTGACCAACGACAATCTGCTGATCGTCGGCTCCGAAACCGGCATGGTCGTCGTCCCCGAAGCCACTGTGCTGCAAAAGGGCCGGCTCGGGCCGGGCGAGATGATCGCCGTCGACCTCGACGGCGAGGGCAGTGAGGGCGCGCGCTTCTATACCGATGACGCCATCAAGGACCGCATCGCCGGCGCGGCGCCCTATGCCGAATGGGTGGCGAGTTTCGGCCGCTTCGAAGACCTGCCCGGCGCCGATGGCCCCGAGCCCGCCGCGACCTTCGACCGCGCGACGTTGCGCCAGCACCAGATCGCCGCCGGCATCACCATGGAAGACATGGAACTGCTGCTCGCGCCGATGGTCGAGGACGCCAAGGAAGCCATCGGCAGCATGGGCGACGACACGCCGCTCGCGGTGATTTCGGACCGGCCGCGGACGCTCAGCCACTTCTTCCGGCAGAACTTCAGCCAGGTCACCAACCCACCGATCGACAGCTTGCGCGAGACCCGGGTGATGAGCCTGAAGACGCGCTTCTCGAACTTCGGCAACATCCTCGATTCGGACGCGCGCCAGGAAGGCGTGATGGTGCTCGATTCGCCGGTTCTGACCAACAAGGGCTGGGACTTGCTGCTGGCGCATTTCGGCGCCGCCACGGCGGTCATCGATTGTACTTTCGACATCGCCGACGGCCCTGAAGGCTTGCGCGCCGCGATTGCCCGCGTCCGCGAGGAAGCCGAAATCGCGGTGCGCTCGGGCAAGTCGCAGCTGTTCCTGACCGACGAGAACCAGTCGGCGACGCGTGCCGGCATCACGATGATATTGGCTGCCGCCGGCGTCCACACGCATCTGGTGCGCAAGGGGCTGCGGACCTATGCCAGCATCAACGTGCGGTCATCGGAGTGCCTCGACACGCATTATTTCGCGGTGTTGATCGGCATCGGCGCCACCACCGTCAACGCCTGGCTGACGCAGGAAGCGATTGCCGACCGTCAGGCGCGCGGGCTGTTCGGGCAGCTCACCTATGACGACTGCGTCGCGCGCTACAAGAAAGCCATCGACGACGGGCTGCTCAAGATCATGGCGAAGATGGGCATTGCCGTGGTCTCGTCGTATCGCGGCGGCTACAACTTCGAGGCCGTCGGGCTCAGCCGCGCGCTGGTCAACGACTTCTTCCCCGGCATGCCCGCGAAGATTTCGGGCGAAGGTTTCGTGTCGCTGCATATCAACGCCAAGCTGCGCCATGACGCGGCGTGGGACGAGGAAGCCTTGGCGCTGCCGATTGGCGGACTCTACCGCTACCGCGCCGGCAGCGAGGCGCACGCCTATCAGGCCGGGCTGATCCACCTGCTGCAAAAGGCCGTCGCCGACGACAGCTACAGCGAATATCTGCAATTTTCGAACGGCGTGCGCGAGCTGCCGCCGATCTATCTGCGCGACCTGCTCGAATTCAACTGGGCCAAGACCCCGGCGCCGGTCGAGTCGATCGAATCGATCACCGAAATCCGCAAGCGCTTCGTCACGCCGGGCATGTCGCTCGGCGCGCTCGGCCCCGAAGCGCACGAGACGCTGGCGATCGCGATGAACCGCATCGGCGCCAAGGCGGTGTCGGGCGAAGGCGGCGAAGACAGCATCCGCTTCAAGCCCTACCCCAACGGCGACAACGCCAACTCGGGCGTCAAGCAGATCGCGTCGGGGCGCTTCGGCGTCACCGCCGAATATCTCGGCGCCTGCGAGGAAATCGAGATCAAGGTCGCCCAGGGTGCCAAGCCCGGCGAAGGCGGCCAGTTGCCCGGCTTCAAGGTCAGCGAGATGATCGCGCGGCTGCGCCATTCGACGCCGGGGGTATCGCTGATTTCGCCGCCGCCGCACCATGATATCTATTCGATCGAGGACCTGGCGCAGCTGATCTACGACCTCAAGCAGATCAACCCCCGCGCGCTCGTCTGTGTAAAACTTGTCTCTTCAGCCGGTATCGGCACCGTCGCGGCGGGTGTCGCCAAGGCGCACGCTGATGTCATCCTGATTTCGGGGCATGTCGGCGGCACTGCCGCCTCCCCGCAAACCTCGATCAAATATGCCGGCACGCCGTGGGAAATGGGGCTGTCCGAAGTCAACCAGGTGCTGACGCTCAACGGGCTGCGCCACCGCGTCAAGCTGCGCACCGACGGCGGGCTCAAGACCGGGCGCGACGTCGTCATCGCCGCGATTCTGGGCGCCGAGGAATATGGCATCGGCACGTTGTCGCTGGTGGCGATGGGCTGCATCATGGTGCGCCAGTGCCATTCGAACACCTGCCCGGTCGGCATCTGCACGCAGGACGAGGCGCTGCGCAAGAAGTTCGACGGTTCGCCCGAAAAGGTCATCAACCTGATGAGCTTCATCGCCGAGGAAGTCCGCGACATTCTCGCCAAGCTGGGCGTGCACTCGCTCGACGAAGTCATCGGCCGCACCGAGCTGCTGCGCCAGGTCAACCGCGGCGCCGAACATCTCGACGACCTCGATCTGAACCCGATCCTCGCCAAGGTCGATGCGCCTGACAACATGCGGCGCTTCTCGATCCCGACGCACCGCAATGAGGTCCCCGACAGCCTCGACGCCGACATGCTCAAGGATGCGCGCTTCGTGTTCGAGCGTGGCGAAAAGATGCAGCTGACCTATTCGGTGCGCAACACCCACCGCGCCGTCGGCACGCGCATGTCGGCCGCCATCACCCGCCAGTTCGGCATGTTCGGGCTGGAACCCGGCCATGTCCATGTCCGGCTGCGCGGCTCGGCGGGGCAGAGCCTCGGTGCGTTCGGCGTGCAGGGATTGAAGCTCGAAGTGTTCGGCGATGCCAATGACTATGTCGGCAAGGGTCTGTCGGGCGCGACGATCGTCGTGCGGCCGACGGTGTCATCGCAACTGGCGACCCAGGACAACACCATCATCGGCAACACCGTGCTCTACGGCGCCACCGCCGGGAAACTGTTCGCAGCTGGGCAGGCGGGCGAGCGCTTCGCGGTGCGCAATTCGGGCGCGCGCGTCGTCGTCGAAGGCTGCGGCGCCAATGGCTGCGAGTATATGACTGGCGGCGTCGCGGTGATCCTCGGCGAAGTCGGCGACAATTTCGCCGCCGGCATGTCGGGCGGCATGGCGTTTGTCTACGATCCTGCCGGCAGCTTTGCGCACCACGTCAACGCCGAGTCGGTGGTCTATGACCGGCTGCGCAGCGCCTATTGGGAGAATCTGCTGCAATCGATGGTCGCCGAACATCTGGCCGAAACCGATTCGAAATGGGCCGCCGGCCTGCTGCTTGATTGGGAGCGGGTGCGTCACCACTTCTGGCAAATCTGCCCGAAGGAAATGCTGACGCGGCTGCAGCACCCACTCGACGACACGCCGCAACGCGAGGCAGCTGAATAGGTGATTGGGGAGTAACATATGGCGAACAAGCAGGACCCGTTGATTGAAAGCCTGATGGCACTGGCGGTAAGCGCCGCGCCGCTGATCCAGCGCGCGCGCGACTCAGGGCTGTTCAAGCCCGGCTCGCGCGAGGCCGAGGCCAGCGAGATCGTCATCACCCCCGATCCGGCGCCCGCCGCGCCTGCACCCGACTTCGCCGCCGAAAAGGCCGCGCTGCAGGATATCGTCGTGCAGCAAGCGATGCGCATCAACGCGCTCGAAGCCGAAATCGCGGCGCGCAAGGCGGCGCGCAAGGCCAAGAAGCCGGCTTAGAAAAGAGCCTCCGGCGGGCAGGCCTGAGGCCTGCACTCATTGACTATTTTTCGTCATCCCGGCGAAAGCCGGGATCCAGTCGGTCACGCGTATGTCTGTATCACCGACTGGATCCCGGCTTTCGCCGGGATGACGAGGTGCTCTTTACAAATGGGGCAGGGGTCACCCCTGCCAGCGCGGCGCGCTCTTTCTGCATTCTTCATGCATAAGCAATTGCCCCCCGCGCGCTGACCGCTAAGGTGCCCCGGTAATGTGGCATCTCTATCAACACACGCTCTGTCCGTTTTCCCGCAAGGTCCGCTTTCTCGCCGCTGAAAAGGGCGTGACGGTCGAGCTCGTGCGCGAGCTGCCGTGGGAGCGCCGCGACGGCTTCATCGAACTCAATCCTGCCGGTCAGACGCCGGTGCTCAGCGACGGCACGCTGGTGTTGATCGATTCGGTGGCAATCTGCGAATATCTCGAGGAAACCGTCGAGCGCACATCGCTGCTCGGTTCGGGCGCGACCGAGCGCGCCGAGCAGCGCCGGCTGATCGCCTGGTTCGACCAGAAATTCTATTCCGAAGCCGTGGTGCCCCTGCTGTCCGAGCGCATGTTCAAGCGCGTCGTCGCACGCGCCGCCCCCGATGCCGGCGTGCTGCGCGCCGCCGGCCGCGCCGTCGAAGGCCACCTCGACTATTTCGACTATCTGCTCGAACGCCGGCGCTGGCTGTCGGGCCCGGCGTTCGGCATGGCCGACATCGCCGCCGCCGCGCACATCTCGGTCGCCGACTATCTCGGCGGCATCGACTGGGACGGCCATGATTCGACGCGGCAATGGTATTCGGCGCTGAAGTCGCGCCCGACGTTCCGACCTATGCTTGGCGAGAAAATGGAAGGGCTGCCGCCGCCGCCGCATTACGATAAGCTGGATTTTTAAGGGCCTCCGGCGGGCAGGGGTGACCCCTGCACCCTCATATTTCCCGCCTCCCCAGCGGAAGCTGGGGTCCAACGTCACCGCATGGACCCCAGCTTTCGCTGGGGAGGCGGAATGCAAAAGCGGGTGCAAGGCCCGCGGCCCAGTCACCCGACATTTGGTCGTACCTGCCAACGCCGCTACAGTGCGCGCGTGAACGACCTTCCCGACAAACTTGCTGCTGAAGCGGCGCGCATCGGTTTTGCCAGCATCGGCATCGCGCCCGCGACTGCCGCGCCGCAAGCCGGCGAGCGGCTGCGCGCCTGGCTCGCCGACGGGCGCCACGGCGACATGCTGTGGATGGCGGACACCGTCGACCGCCGCGCCAGCCCGCAAGGCTTGTGGCCCGAAGTGCGCTCGGTGATCATGCTCGGCACCAGCTATGCGCCGGCGCTCGATCCGCTGCGCCATGCCGGCCACCCCGACACCGGCGTCATCTCGGTCTATGCGCTCGGCAGCGACTATCACGACAGCATCAAGAAGCGCCTCAAGGCACTCGCCGGCTGGCTGGTCACCGCGGCCGGCGGCGGTGTGAAGGTCTTCGTCGATACCGCGCCGGTGATGGAAAAGCCGCTCGCCGCCGCCGCGGGACTCGGCTGGCAAGGCAAGCACACCAACCTCGTCAGCCGCGACCATGGGTCATGGCTGCTGCTCGGCGCGATCTACACGACATTGGATCTGGCCCCCGACACCCCCGCCCGCGACCGCTGCGGCAGTTGCTCGGCGTGCCAGTCGGCGTGCCCGACAAACGCCTTCCCCGCGCCGTACCAGCTCGATGCGCGACGCTGCATTTCCTACCTGACCATCGAACACAAAGGCCCGATTCCGCACGAGTTCCGGTCCGCTATCGGCAACCGCATCTACGGCTGCGACGATTGCCTCGCGGTCTGCCCATGGAACAAGTTCGCGCAAAGCTCGCACGACCTGACCTATCGCCCGCGCGCCGAACTCGTCGCCCCGGCGCTCGCCGACCTGCTGGCGCTCGACGATGCGGGGTTCCGCGCCATATTCGCAGGTTCACCGGTCAAACGCATTGGTCGCAATCGCATGGTTCGCAACGCCGCGATTGCAGCAGGAAACAGCGGCGATCCAACGCTGGTGCCGGTGCTACAAATGCTGGCCACTGATGAAGATGAGGTTGTCGCCGAAGCCGCTGGCTGGGCGCTCGCGCAGCTTAGCGCGGTGCCGCCTCGGGCGCCTTGAGCGTTTCATCGAGCCACTTTGAATCGAGCGTCGAACTCGGTGGCGGTGCCGGTTCGGGCGCCAGCGTTTCGGGGCCAACACCGTCGGCGGGGGCGCTGCCGGGGTCGATGCCATAGACCTGGTCATCGGGTTCGACGACCATGTCGGGCGCGGCGACTTCGGTGGTCAGGTCCGCCGGTGGCGTGCCCCCCACCGCGCGGCTCATATAGGCGGCAAAGGCGCGCGCCGGTGCGCGGCCGCCCGCCAGCCCCGGCACCGCGCGCGCATCGTCGCGGCCCATCCACACGCCGGTGGTCAACTCGCTGGTGAAGCCGAGGAACCAGCCATCCTTGTTCGAACTCGTGGTGCCGGTCTTGCCCGCCAGCGGCCGGCCGATCTGCGCGGCGCGGCCGGTGCCGGTTTCGACCGCGGCCTTGAGCAGGTCGGTCATTTTCGCCGCAACATAGGGCGCGACCAGAATCCGCGGGTTGGCGGTTTCGCGTTCGTACAGCACGTCGCCATTGGCAGTCGCGATGCGGGTGATCGCATAGGGCCGGACCTCGTTGCCGTTCGCCGCGACCGCGGCATAGGCGGTGGTCATTTCGAGCAAGGTGACGTCCGAACTGCCGAGCGCCATCGCCGGGCGCCGGTCGATCGGCGTCGTCAGCCCGAAGCGCCGCGCGGTGTCAGCGACCGTATCGAAGCCGACACGCGCGGCAAGCTGCACCGCCACCGTGTTGACCGACTGCGCGAACGCCTGCCGCACCGTCATCGCGCCGAGGAACTTGCCGTTGCTGTTCTTGGGTGACCAGCCGTCGATGTTGACGGGTTCGTCGACAACGCGGTCATCGGGTTCGACGCCGTCCTCGAGCGCCGCGAGATAGACGAACAGCTTGAAGCTCGACCCCGGCTGGCGACGTGCGGCCACCGCGCGGTTGTAGTTCGACGTCACATAGTCGCGGCCACCGACCATCGCGCGCACGCCGCCGTCGCGTGCCATGCTGACCAGCGCGCCCTGCGCGCCGCCGGGGGTTTCAGTGGCAATCGCGGCTTCGGCGTCGCGCTGCATCGCCGGATCGAGCGTTGTCGATACGGTCAGCGAGGCGACCGATTCGTCGGTCAGTTCCTCGACTTGGGCGAGCACCCAGTCGGTATAATAGCGCACCCCCGAGGTGCGTTCCTGTGGTGCAAAGCGCAGCGTGCCGATGTCGGCGGCGGCCGCCTGTTCGGGCGAAATCGCGCCGCTGTCGGCCATCGTCGCGATGACCGTGGCGGCGCGGGACTTGGCGCGCACCGGATCGGCTGACGGCGCATAGCGGCTCGGCGCCTTGACCAGCCCGGCGATGATCGCGGCTTCCTCGAGGCTCAGCGTCGCCGCGCTGTGGCCGAAAAACTTGCGGCTCGCGGCGTCGATGCCATAGGCGCCGCCGCCGAAATAGACGCGGTTGAGATAGAGTTCGAGGATGGCATTCTTGGTGAACTTGCGCTCGATCGCGAGGGCCAGCACGACCTCGCGCAGTTTGCGGCTGTAGCTCTTGTTCGAGGTCAGGAATATGTTGCGCGCCAGCTGCTGGGTAATCGTCGAGGCGCCCTGGACGTTCGATCCGGCGCGCGCATTGACCACCACCGAACGCGCAATGCCGATCGGATCAACGCCGGGGTGGCTGTAAAAGCGCCGGTCCTCGACCGAAATCATCGCTGCGGTCATCGTCGCCGGAATCTGTTTGTACGGCAGCCACTGGCCATAAGAAGGTCCCAGCGCGGCAATCACGCTGTCATCGGCGCCGCGAATCTCGACGCTCTGCCCGTTGGGTGATGCCATCAGCTCGTCAAAGCCCGGCAGTGACGACATCGTCATCGCCACCGCAATCCCCAGCCCGATCAGCCCGAGCAGCGCCACCAGCGCCGCAAAACGCAGTAGTCCGCCGAAAAAGCCGCGCGAACGGCGACGCGGCGGCGTTTTGGGTGCGGGGCGGGAGGGTTTGGGCGGCATATAAGTCCCAGCCGGATTAGGCGCGAATTGCCGCGCCAACAAGCGCGTGATTTAGCGCGGGGCGGATTTCAATGAGGTGAACGGGAAAGGGCCTCCGGCGGGCAGGGGTGACCCCTGCACCCGATTGAAGAAAAGCATCGTTATCCCGGCGAAAGCCGGGACCCAGTTGCCGCCGCACAAGCTGACAGAAAGAAAGCTGGGTCCCGGCTTTCGCCGGGATGACGAACTGAATTCATTGGGTGCAGGGGCTAGCCCCTGCCCGCCGGAGGCCCTTCAGGCCAAAACCACCTGTGCGCCCGCCTGCTCCGCCAAAAACCCGACCATGCCGCCGGTATCGATGCCGCTGGCGAGCGCGTCGGCGTTCATGCCGGCAGCGGCGAGGCCGGTCTGGCAGGCAGTGACGCGGACGCCGAGCGCCATCGCGTCGCCGAGTAGTTGCGGCGCAACGCCGTGGCGCAGGCTGGTGACGGCGCTGCCGTCGAACAGCATCGCCACGGGGCGCGACAGTGCGGCGGCGGCGGCGGCGAGACGCAGTGCAGCGTCAATGCGGTCAGGCTCGGTGACGATGATGGCGAGGGCGCTCATGGGTGGTTTCCTTGGTTGCCGCAGCCGGGGCAGCCGGGGTCCTTGGGCAGGCGTAGCGTGCGCATCCGCGTCGCTAGCGCGTCGTAGAGCAGCAGTCGCCCGGCGAGCGAGGTGCCGAAGCCGGTGAGTTCGCGGATGACTTCCAAAGCCTGCATCGCGCCGATGACGCCGGCGAGTGCGCCGATTATGCCCTGGTCGGCGCAGCTTTCGCCGGCGCGGTCGGTGGCGGCGCCGACATAGCAGCGGTAGCATGGCAGGTCGGATTGCCAGCCGCGGAAGGTGGCGAGTTGGCCTTCGAACGGCCCGACAGCGGCCGAAACGAGCGGGATGCGCAGCGCATGCGCGGCGTCGGCAACGGCGAGGCGCGTCGCGAACGAGTCCGAGCCATCGGCGACGACGTCATGCTCCGCCAGCAGTGCGGTGGCGTTTTCGGGGGTCAGCCGGACGTGTTGGCGGTTCACCGCGACATCGGGGTTGAGCCGGGCGACGGCGTCAGTGGCGGCATCGGTCTTGGCGCGGCCGACATCATCGGTGCCGAACAGCAGCTGGCGTTGCAGGTTCGACAGCGCGACGCTGTCATCGTCGATGATCGTCAGCTGCCCGATACCGGCGGCGGCGAGATACTGGATGCATGGGCTGCCAAGGCCACCGGCACCGACGATGGCGACGCGGCTGACGCGCAGCTTGAGCTGCCCGGCGCCGCCGATTTCCTTGAGGATGATGTGCCGCGCGTAGCGGTCGAGCTGGTCGTCGGTCAGTTCGCTCATGCGGTGCCGGTCGAACCGAAGCCGCCGAGCCCACGTGCCGTTTCGTCGAGCGCGGCTTCGCGCCAGCGGCCGCGCGTGACGGGCGCGACGACGAACTGCGCGATGCGCATACCGCGCGTGATGGTGAACGGTTCGCTGCCGAGGTTGACGAGCAGCACCTTGCATTCGCCGCGATAGTCGCTGTCGATGGTGCCGGGCGCGTTGACGACGGTGACGCCGTGGTTGATCGCCAGCCCCGACCGCGGCCGCACCTGGACTTCGAAGCCGGCGGGAATGGCGATGCGCAGGCCCGTCGGCACGGCGGCGCGCATGCCCGGCGCCAACACGAGGTCGTCATCGACCGCTGCGCAGACGTCCATGCCGGCGGCGCCGTCGGTCGCATAGGCCGGTAGCGGCAGGCCGTCGGCGTGCGCCATGCGTTCGAGCAGGATTTCGATGTCAGGCGAGTTCATCGGCAATCCTTTGCGCCAGCCGCGCGGCGACCTGCGCCTTGGGCAAGGTCGGCCAATCCTCGATGCCGGCGGCGGTGATGAGGTGCACGGTGTTGGCGTCGCCGCCCATGACGTCACCCGATACGTCGTTGGCGACGATCCAGTCGGCGGCCTTGCGGAGGCGTTTGGCGACCGCATGTTCGACGGTCGATTGCGTTTCGGCGGCAAAGCCGACGACAAGGCGTGGGCGCAGCGCATGGGCTGCGACGGTCGCCAGAATGTCGGGGTTTTCGACGAGCGCCAATGCCGGTGGCGGTGCGCCGGCGGTCTTCTTGATCTTCTCGTCCGTCGCGGCGACGTGCCAGTCGGCAACGGCAGCGACGAACACCCCGGCGTCGGCGGGCAGCGCGGCGAGCGTTGCTGCGGCCATCTGGCGCGCTGTTTCGACATCGACGCGGGTGACGCCGCGCGGGGTCGGTAAGTTGACCGGCCCGGCAACCAAAGTGACGCGCGCGCCGAGCGCGGCGAGCGCGCCGGCAATCGCGAAGCCCTGCTTGCCCGACGAACGGTTGGCGATGTAGCGCACCGGGTCGATCGGCTCGTGCGTCGGGCCGGCGGTGACGAGGATGTGCTTGCCCGCCAGCGGCTGTGCGGCGGGTGTCAGTTGCGCGGCAATCGCCGCCATGATGCGGTCGATTTCGGGCAGCCGGCCGGGGCCGAATTCGCCGCACGCCATCGCGCCGTCGTCGGGATCAACCACCTTCACGCTGCGGCTGCGTAGCGTCGCAACGTTTGCCACGGTCGCAGCGTGCTGCCACATGCGGACGTTCATCGCGGGCACCGCCAGCACCGGCTTGTCGGTGGCGAGCAGCAGCGTGGTCGCCAGATCGTCGGCCAGCCCTCCCGCCATGCGCGCCAGCAGGTTGGCGGTGGCGGGGCAGACGACGACAAGGTCGTTGGCGCGGCTGAGTTCGATATGCCCCATCGCGGCTTCGGCATCGAGGTCGAACAATTCGCTGTGCACCGGCGACGCGGCGAGCGCGGCGAGGCTGAGCGGCGTGACGAACTGCGCGCCGCTGGCGGTCAACACCGGCGTGACGCTGGCGCCGGCCTTGCGCAGCGCGCGCGTCAATTCGAGCGCCTTGAACGCGGCAATGCCGCCGCCGACGATGAGGAGTATGCGTTTGCCGTTCATGGCGGACACCTTAGCCGTGGTTGGCGCAGAATAGAACCGGCTGCGTGGTTGGCGCGCGACGGTGGCTTTCTCAATGCATTCTGCTGAATCCCACCCCGCTCATCCCGAGCGAAGTCGAGGGACACGCCCAGCCGTCAGCGCGTCCCTCGACGTAGTTTATCCAGAGCGACGCCGAAGGCGGCGTCGAAGGGCTCGGGATGAGCGGGGTGGGGAGAGTCAATCGGTCGACGGCTGAGTCGATTGCGGCGTCGGCCCGGCTTCGGGCGCCGGCTCAGTTGTCGGGGCCGGGGCCGGGGCTTCGGGGGCGGGTTCAGCCACTTCAGGCGCGGGCGCTTCGGTGACGGTTTCGTCGGACGCCAGCGCTTCCTCGACCACCGCATCGAGGCTCGGTTGCGGCTTGGGGCGGCGCGGCGCCGGCTTGTCGACACTGCGCGCCGCAACCATGAAGCGCTTGAACAGCTTGGCGGGCACACTGCCGCCAACCACTGCGTTGCTCATCGGGCTGTTGTCGTCATTGCCGACCCAGACGCCGACGACCAGATCCCCGGCAAAGCCGATGAACAGCGCGTCGCGGTGGTTTTGCGTCGTGCCGGTCTTGCCATAGGTCGGAATGCCGAGCTTGGCGGCGTTGCCGGTGCCGTTGCGCACCGCCGATTGCAGCAACTGCATCATCGGCTTGCGCGCCGGCCAGTCCATCGGTTTGACGTTCGGTACCGGCTTTGCCAGCCCCGTCGCGACAATCGGATAATGGTCGGCGGCAACCGCGGCATAGGCGGCGGTCATTTCGATCAGCGGCACTGCCGAGGTGCCGAGCGCCAGGCTCGGCTGATCGGTCAGATAGGGCGTGACGCCAAGCTTGCGCGCCTGCGCGATGACCGCAGGGGTGCCGACTTGCTGGCCGAGTTGCACCGCGACCACATTGCTTGAGGCAGCGAATGCGGTCGCCAGGCTGATCTTGCCGCGATACTTGCCTTCGTCGTTCTTGGGCGACCAGTCGCCGATGGTGATGGGTTCGTCGATCATCGTCGTCGACGGTGTCGCGCCTTCGTCGAGCGCGGTCAGATAGACGAACAGCTTGAAGCTCGACCCCGGCTGGCGCATCGCCTGCGTCGCGCGATTGAACACCGTGTCCTTGTAGTTCGAGCCGCCGACCATCGCGACGACGCGGCCGTCGGGGCGCATCGCCACCAGTGCCGCCTGCGTGACATTGGCGCCCTTGAGCCCCGCCAGCGTATCGGCAACGGCGCGCTCGGCGGCTTTTTGCATGCGGGTATCGAGCGTCGTGGTGATGCGCGTGTCGCCGTAGGCGCCCTCGTCCAGCGTCGCGCGCGCCTGCGGCAGCACCCAGTCGGCAAAGTACGACCCCGTCGGCAGCGGCTTGCGCCCCGGCGTGTAGCGTGCCGGCTTGGCGCTGTCGGCCTTGGCCTGCGTCAGCGCGCCGGTTTCGACCATCGCCGCGAGCACCAGATCGGCACGCGCCTGCGCGTCCTCGATATGACGGCTCGGGGCGAGGCGCGACGGCGCCTGCACCATCCCCGCGAGCATCGCCGCCTGGCCGAGCGTCAGCTCCTCGGGCGTCGTGTCGAAGAACGTCCGTGCGGCGGCGCGGATGCCATAGGCGCCGTCGCCGTAATAGACGCTCGACAGATAGCGGCTGAGGATTTCTTCCTTGCTCAGCCGCGCTTCGAGCCACAGCGCGATGATGACTTCCTGCAGCTTGCGCTTGATGGAGCGCGACGAGCTGAGGAAGCTGGTCTTCGCCAGCTGCTGGGTGATCGTCGAGCCGCCCTGCGCGACGCCGCCGGCCTGGGTGTTGCGCACCATGGCGCGCGCGATGCCCTGCGGATCGACGCCGAGATGGCTGTAGAAGCGCCGGTCCTCGATGGCGATCAGCGCAGCGGGCACATAGGCCGGCAGCTTGGCGACATCGACGGGTGCCTCCTTGTAATCACCGCGTCGCGCGATCGGCTTGCCGTCCGCCGACAGCAGCACCAGCGACGGTTCCTTGAGTGGCTCCAACGCCCGCCCAAGCGGTGCAGTGACGATCAGCCATGCCAGCATCGCGACCAACAACAGCACCAGCACCACAGCCAATTCGCGCCAGTGCCGTGCGGCGAAGCTGCGCGGTTGCGGCGTGGGTTCGGGGGCGACTAGATCCAAAGGGCCTCCGGCGGGCAGGCCTGAGGCCTGCACCCAATTGTTGGTTGCGGACCACAATATAACATCGTCATCCCGGCGAAGGCCGGGACCCA
>ERZ724516.590-NODE-590-length-22309-cov-5.011728_pt1 | contig 22309 bp, 16 predicted proteins | sample MGYA00376049_ERZ724516 | MGnify/ENA primary metagenome ERZ724516 (study PRJEB28724, sample SAMN07190886) | activated sludge metagenome | isolation source: activated sludge of sewage treatment plant in Hong Hong | place: USA: Christiansburg, Virginia | collected... | reverse complement strand
AATATTGCTCGTCGTGAGTACGAATCATTAACATCCAACGTTCAAAGTATTGAGATGAAATATTCATCTTTAATTGAACAATTACGTAATGATAAAACGGCTTACGTTAATAAAATAAATTCTCGTACGAGTGAAATTTTTAATCACTACAACGAATTACAATTATTACAAAAAAACGAATTCAATAAAAAAGATGCTGAATTTAAAACTAAGCGTGAAGAAGCTTTATCAGAGCTTAATGCAGAAGTTACAGCTAAGCAAATTGAATACAACGAATTAAAAGCTGAAGAAAAAGTAATTCGAAATACGCGTTTTTATGAGACAGAAATTAAAGCTCAAGAAACTGAATTAGCGGATTTAAGGGCGATTAATTATAAAAACAAATCGGAGTTAGCTATTAAAACTAACTTAGTTCAATCAAATCAAAAAGAGTGGGAAAATTTAGAATCAAAATTAAAATTATCTCTATCTAATCAAATTCAAAAAACCAATAATGAAATTATCCGTGTTAAAACGGAAATCAAAACCATCGAAGAGAAATTAAATGTTCAACACGATGCTTTATATGGTTATTTAGAAAAGAATGTAAAGGATTGGCATACAACTATTGGTAAAGTTGTTAATGAAGACTTATTATTCCGTTCGGATTTAAGTCCTTCTTTAACGGATGCTAAAGGATTATCGTTATATGGCATTTCTTTAAAATTAGATGATGTGCCAGTTGTTTCTAAATCTATTGAGCAATATCAATTTGAGAAAAATGAGCGTTTAGCAATTATCAGAGATTTGGAAGAGTCAATGACTCAATTTCAAACGGCTAACAACGAAGAAAAAATGTTGGCAGCTGATAAATTTGGTAAGCAATTAGGAGAATTAAAAGAAGATTTAAAAGTATTAACGTACTCTTTAGAGTTAGCTGAAAAACGCGAGAAGAAATTAATTCTTGAGTTAGAAGATTGGAAACAACGCGCAAGTACAGAGATTGAAGAATCTTTATCAGGTAATCGCCAAAAAATAAATATTCTTGAAGAAGAGTTAGCGATTTTAAATAAAAAGAAAAACAATTTATTAAACGATTTCAATACTCAATTTGATAAATTAAAAGCCTTTAACGATGAGCGTTTAGCAGATTTAAAAGCAAGACAAGAAACAGAAATTTCTGAATTGGAAGTTGAAAAGAAAAATCAAGTTAAAGAATACGAAGAAAAAGAAGCTCAATTAAGCGCCGAAAAAGAAACTAACTTCAAAGCAAAAGGTGTTGATAGTAAAGAGATTAAAAAAATCGACGCTCGTATAAAAGAATTACAAGAAGCGTTGAAAGAAATTGATCAATACTCTCAAATTGTAAGCGATTATTTAAAAGATAAACGTGAAATTTTTGATAAGCTTCCTGATTTAATTCAAAAGAAGGAAGAGTATGTTAAATCAGCTAATGATTTAACAGCAGAGATTGAAGAGATTGCTCGTAAGTTCAACATCAAACGTATGGAGTTGAATAAACAAAAACGTGCATTTGAAGAAGAGCTAATTGAATTTAATAACGGTATTAATTATTTTACGAAGAACTTCCGTGAAACGCCTGTGTTTAATAAATATGCAGATATCATTGAACGCGCAGAGCCTAAGAAAACAAATTATAGTGTGATGGATTTGTGTACGCAACTCCTTAAAAATGATTCACACTTTAATGAAGAGTATACTGCTTTTCAACGCTATGTAAATGAGTTTGCTGGTAAATTCAGATTAGAGAATCACTTTAACTTTATTATTCGTAATGATGCCACGCAAGGTGAATACGAACGTTTTGCTCAAAACTTGCGTTCATTTATTAATGAAGCAAAAATCGAATTATCTATTGCGGAAACCGCGACTCAAATTGGTTTAGTAACCGATAGTATTGCTACTAAAGTACGTGAGCTAAGTGGACAAAAAGATAAAATTCAACACATCATTACCTTAATTGCAGAAGATTTTAAGAAAGCTGAGTTCGAAGAATCAAAATTAATTGAGTTCATTAAGATTCGTTTAGAAGATTCTGACAATAAAGTTTACAAATTATTAAAACGTATTCAGGAGTTCCGCGAAGAAAATGGTTTAGTGTATAACGAAGGCTTGTTTAATACAGATTTCGCAACTCACAAAAATCGTGAGATTAGTACACGTGCCGTTAAATTGTTAGATCAATTACGCACAGCTATTAAGGAACAAGAGCAAGAAGAAATTCGTTTGCAGGATTTATTTGAATTGAAATTCAATATTAAAGAAGGTTTAAACGAAACTGGTTGGACTCATAAAATTGATAGTATTGGTAGTACTGGAACGGATATCTTAGTAAAAGCGATTATCTATATCACTTTATTACACGTATTCATCAAAGAGTCTTCTCACCGTGGTAGTACCGACTTTAAAGTACACTGTATCATTGATGAGGTAGGTCAAATTTCGGCGCATTATTTACGTGAGTTATTACGTTTTGCGAAAAACAGAAATATTATGATGATTAATGGTTTACCTAATAAATCAGGATTAGAAGCGCATTACAAATTCACGTACCAATTCCGAAGAGAAGAAAACAACAATGTTCGTATCTTCCCAAGTATTGTAACGGAAGTTGAAGCTTAAAAGTTCTTTACTTTTTTTACACCTTACAGGTTTTATAAACCTGTAAGGTTTTCTATATGTCTATTTAGCTTTTATTATTGAGCATCTTTTGTTGTTTTAAAATCACTTCAGAGCCTTTGATTACAATTTCTTTTATTTCAGAGCCATATTTTTCAAACACATTATCTTTTCTATCATTTATAAAATATAAAGTCATTATATACATGAATTCTAGTTTGTTTCTTTTTAAATTGCTGCCAAATTGTGTTTTAAAAAATAGCAGTGCTAATTGGTAGTACTTATGAGAAAGTAGTATTCCTATATATAATACAATGCTGTCCTCTTCAAATTCAGGCACATTAGTGTTTTCTACAAGAATTTTAAATGTTTCGTTTACAATTTGGGCTTTGTTCTTGACGTGATCTATGTTAGCGTATTTGTATGAGGGTTGATATATAGCATTTACGAAAAGATAGAACGAATAAAAATATGGAATTTCAATAGTATCAGAATCTTTTATTTCCTTTATTTTATCTTGTATGTTTTTTGAGATAATATCATAGAATGCTCGAGTATCATTTAGAAGAAGAGCATGAGTTAGTTTTTCTTTTTGTATTGTGGAATCTCTATTTATATTTAGCGAAATCTCCAGTAACTTGTCCCATTTAGATTTTTTAATATAAATATCTACAAGTTCTAAAAAATCTTCATCAGTAATTTTTATTTGTTCAGATAAATATTTTGGAGTATTTTCTCTTAAAACCATTTTTGTTTCAGGGTTTATTTTATCAAAAAAGGAGTACGCTTCGGCATATAGTTCTTGGGTATTTTTATCAATTAATCCCTTTTTTGATTTTTCAGCGTAGTTTAAAATTCGTTTCTCTATTTCTTTGTTATCACACCATATTTCTAGAAATTTCGCTAGCCATATAACTCTCTGTCTATCTTGCTTGCGACCATAACGCATCAAATACCAGACATTAAAAAAACGTTCTTTCAATAAATAAATGTGGTTTTTTGTATCTGTTGCTCTCTTTTCAATGACCTGATTTTTTTCTAGTTGCCTTAATTGAGCTGAGATGACTTTGCTTTCCATCCGTAATGTTTCAGATAATTCCTTTACGCTTATAGCATCCCAATTTTTGGCTACTGCATCTACTATTTTTTGTTGTTGAGTCGGTAAGTCATCCATTCTATGTTTATATAAGGGAGTAACCATATCTAGTATTTTTTCTAAGTCTGTAAGAGCATTACCATGTTCATCATCAATAAAAACCATAAAAAGTAATGCAACGGTTCTTGGCACGCCACCTGAAAGTGTTCTTAAGGTTTCTATTCGGGAAGGGGTATTATTAATAATATTTTCTATTTTGCTTGTTTGATGATTAATTTCAGCAAGTTTTTTTAGTAACATAATTGTTTCATCACTTGTCAATCCTTTCAGCTGAATTACTTTAAAGAATTCGAACAAAGGCTGATGATAATCGTTTAAACTCTCGAGGATAATTGGAGAGCCTGCTATTAAACGAATATGAGGAATAGTCTGTAATATCTCTCTTAAACGTCTAACTTCTAACTCATCAAATTTTTTTAATAGATCTCCAATATTATCTATAAACAGTACTATTTTTTTTTCTTTTTTATTTAAAGCCTTAATAAGAATGTCGAGTGCTATTTGTTCAAAATCTTTTTTTGAAGTGTTTTTTGCGATTTCTTCGCTTAGTCCATTAAAGCCATAAAAATCTTCCAAGTAGCTGGCAATATTTTCCCAAATATTAACCAATTCAATAATGTGATATTGTTCTTCATTAAAAATGATTGGAATTAACCATTTATTTAATTTTGAATCGTCTTCAATCGCATATTTAAGACGGTTTAAAAGTGTCGTTTTTCCAGAGCCACGTTGCCCCACTAAAAGATAATGTTGTTCTGGAGTTTTCATTTTTCCAGTTTGTATATCTTGGAATATATCTTCAAATACAGAAGTTCTTACAACAAATTCTTCTATAAATTGCTGTTTGTTTTTTTTATCTGGGTTATATAATAGAGTACTCATAAGTTTAGCATATAAATTTTAACCACCATAATTTCACTATAGGTGAATTGAACTGATAATTTGACGAATCTTTTATGACATTAATGTATCCGTCATACATTAGTGTTTGCAGGATTCGTTTGTGCTGGTCTTCAACTGAATATTTTGCAGAAAGATCAAATGCCTCTGCTTTATTGATAACGTCTTGTTTTGCAATTATTTTTAATAATTCATCAGCATATTTAAATTCATCTCCTTTAAATTGAGTTTTTAACCTTGAAAAATAATGGTCAAAGTGGTTTTGATTTCTTAAATCTATTATACTTTCGATAGAGCTTTCGATGATTTCCTTTGTTATTTCAGTTCCTTTTTCCGTTTGATTTGCCACTTCCTGGACAATTAGTTGAATATGAAATGGAATGAACCATTGAATTTTTTCTAATAAATAATCATTTGCATTATTATTAGTGGTTCGTTCCTTTGTCCCTAATAATTTTGTAAACAAATCTATTGCTTCCTCTCTTTTTAATGGACCAATTTCTATTGAATGAAGATCATTTATAGTGGAGGTAGCACTCAATTTTGCTACTGTATCATTTAATCCTATTGAACCCGTGTAAATGAACTTAACTTTTCCTTTTAGTTTAGGGTTAATGCGTAATTCTCGGTTACTTTGCAAAAATTTTATAGCCGTATCCTCGTTATGTTTTTTGATATTCTCAATTGTTTGTGGAAACTCATCGACTAGTATTACAAGTTCAATATCTTCAGATTGAGCATATCCCGTTAGAAAATTAAATAACTCGTCGTAATGGTTTTTTCCACTCTCATCATGATTTAACTCTATACCATTACCTAAAAAGTTGAAACCTTTTATTTTTTTAAAGAAGTCATTACTCTTTTCCGTAAACGCATTTAATAGTTTTTTTGAACTAATAACATTTTCATTTCTGAGGATTTCGCTAAGTAGTTTTTTATAGAAATCCTCTTCATTATCTACACTCTCAGTGTCTACATATACATATATACGTTTTTCAACATCATTATCTAATAAATACCAGAGTATTGATGTTTTTCCAACTCTTCTGGGAGCTGTAATTTGCAAATTATTTCCATTTGATAAGCTTTCACTTATCTGCTCTACCTCTCTTGTTCTTTTGTAAAAGTCTTCTCCTCGTGCTGGTTGACCTATAATATTCTTCATTGACAATATATTTTTTGTCAAATGTAATGACAATAATTTTATTGTCAAAACTTTTAACAATGAATTTATTGTTAAAAACGATTATTTGGAGAGTTTAATCAATTGGAGGTCGCGATTTGCGTCCTCCAAATTTTCTTTGAGGTGTCAAACTGGCACCTCAAAGATTTAAAAATAAACTTTCAGTACATCGTATCCGTATTTCAGAATCATGAGGGATACAATTACTAAAAATATAATTCTTACAAAGCCATTTCCTTTTTTTAATGCTAAATGGCTGCCAATAAAACTGCCAATGATATTAAAGATGGCAAGTAAAATGGCAAGGTGTAAAATATAATTTCCTTCTTTAATAAACACAATGAGTGCTGAAATATTAGTCACACAATTCACGATTTTAGCATAAGCCGAAGCTTTTACAAATTCAAAACCTAACACAACTACAAAGCCTAATACAAAAAAACTTCCAGTTCCTGGACCAAAAAAACCATCATAAAATCCAACAATTAAACCAATACATGAACCATACAGTAGTTGCTTATTAATTGCAAGTTCCTTTGTTTCTATTGAACCTAAATCTTTTTTTAAAAAGGTATAAATAGCTATTGCAATTAATATAATTAAGATGAGTGGCTTTAAAACATTCGTGTCAATATGATTGATAAGTTGTGCACCTAAAAAAGAAGATACAAAACAACTCAAGGCAATCACAACTAATAGTTTATAATTGAAGGTTATTTTTTTAGCATACTTAAATGCTGCAATAGATGTTCCTGCTAAGGCTGCAATTTTATTAGTGCCAAATAAAATAGGCAATGGCATTTTTGGAAATGTAATTAATAGAAAAGGTGTTTGTATCAATCCACCACCGCCAACAACAGCATCAATAAAGCCAGCTGTAAAAGCAGAAATGGCTAACAGTATAATAGTTATTATACCATATTCATCATATAAATTACTCATGCTCATACAGCGAATTAATTTTTTATTTAAGTAAAGCATAAAAAAACTCCTACTATGTTTTAGTAGGAGTTTTTTTTAATTTATTTATTTTTTAGAAATCAAATTTACCTCTGTGGTCTTCGATGTTTGCTTTTGCTTTTAAAGCGTCGAACAATTCGTAGTCAACACGACCACCATTTGCTCTTTCAATCTCTTGTTGTTTTCCTTTAAAGTCTTGTGGTAACACTGCTTCTTTTACTGATGATACTGCTACAACAAATATACCGTTATCTCCTTTAATAGCCTTGCTAGTTGCGCCAGCTTTTAAAGCTGTTGCTGTTCCAATTAAGGCATCTTCTCTACCTATTGTAGCTACATTGTATGCAGAGAAAGTTAAGTTGTCAGACGTTTCAGCTGTTAAGCCCATTTTAGTTGCGATATCTGTAATTGATTTAGAAGCCCCTGCTTTTGTTTCAAATTCTTTCATAAATGCTTCTGCTTTTTTATCACGAATTGCTTTAGCCGTTACATCTTCTTTTACATCTTCTAATGGAGCAATTCCTTTTTCTTTAATTGAAACTAAATTAGCTACAATAAAACGATCTTTAAATTCAAACACTGGAGAAATTTCTCCTTTTTTTGCTTTATAAACCCAACGTACTAAATCTTTAGCTGCTTCTAAACCTGGCAATGTTTTATCGCCTTCTTTAATATTTTCAGCAATACGTTTGTTTAATTTTTCAGTATCGATGCTTTTGTTAAACGCATCTGCTGTTTGATTTTTTCCAGAAAAATCACTTGCAATTTTATAGTATTCTTGGTTAGTTTCTCCACTAGGGCCAATTAACTTAGTAATTTGAGCAACTGTATAAGAATTGTGACGTGTTTTAGATACATTTAAAACCTCAATAATATGGAAACCAAATTGAGTTGGTACAACTGTGATATTTCCAACTGTTCCTTGTAAACCTGCATTTTTAAATGGATCCACAAAACCTTTGTTCTCATCAAACCAACCGTAGTCTCCACCTTTATCAATAGAACCTAAGTCGTCAGACATTATTTTTACTAAAGTATCAAACTTAACAGCTTTAGCTTTTAATAAAACTAATAAACTATCAGCAATACGTTTTGCAACTTCTGGTGTGCGAGTAGTCTGTGTTTTTTGACTTTGTAAACCAATTAAAATGTGACGAACTTTAGCAGAGTCAGCAATTGATTTAATATCAGATAATTTATAAATTTTTACAAAAGTTCCTTCAACATATGGCCCAAAAACTGTTCCTTTTGGAGCTGTGTACACAGTAGAATCTGTAATAATCATATTCTTTTTGCCATAACTAGCAATGCTAACTTGTCCGCCTTCACTTTCAGCAGCTATATAGGAAGAATCTTCTGCAGCTGTTTTTGTTTTAAAATCATCAGTAGCACGTTGTGCATCTTTCATGATAGCTTCATAATCTGCTTTTGAAGGCATCACATCAAATGCAATGTATTCAATTGAACGAGAAGTTTCCGATACTTTGTAAGCACTTTGGTGCTTGTTATAGTATGCCGAAATTTCTTCTTCAGTTACTTTAACTGTAGAATCTGGAACATCAGCATAACGCTTCATGACGAAAGAAGCGTTTACTTGTTTGTTTTGAGCAATGAATTGATCTTTTGCTTCTGCTTTAGTAATGTATAAACCTTTTTTAATTAAGTTGTTGTATTTTTCTGCAGCACGAACTTCTAAAATAGATTTCTCTAATTGTTTCCAGAATTTTTCTTGCTCTGCATTCATTTGTCCAACCCATTGATTTAATTTCACTAAATCTAATTCGCCATCAGGACGTGCAAAGCCTTCGTAAACTTTACCAGTTTGTTGGTCAGTTAACTGTTGAATCACATATTGGTGAGGGTGAACTAACATTAAATCATATAATTCATCTTCAGATACAGAAATACCTAATTTTTTGTATTGAACTTTAATCACTTTATCATTAATCATCTGACTCCAAACAGATTCAATAATCTGTTCTTTCATTTTGTCATCAATTACTTGATTAGGATTTGATTGCTGAATTTGAGCAATTTGTTCGTTTACTTTTGCGCTGAAAGCAGGATAATCAATTTGATCACCATTGATTTTACCAACTTCTAAATCTTGGCCAGAGAATAATGCTCCGCCAGAGCCTAATAAACTCTCTAAAATGAAGATTACTAAGGCTAAACCCACTATACCAACTAAAAGGCCAGTTTTACTACGTATTTTTTCTAAAACGCTCATATTTGTTTATTAATTTAAGGAAGGCAAAGATAGAATTATTGCTGAAAAACGAAAAATTAATTGTAAATAATTTTAGCTGCTAATTCCTTTGCTTGAAGCCTGATTTCGGGCACTGCAGTGCTTTCCCATAAAATACCTTTTAGAGGTGGTCCAATGGCGTACAAATTAGGTGAAATTTCTCCGTTTTTAGCAGCATTTATACCATAATGAATAGAATCTGGAGCAAAAATCCCATTTTTTACAAGATTTTGCACCAAAATGGATGGTATTTTTAAATAGTCAGATTCTGGCCCAGTACAATTGATAATGAACTCCGTTTTAAAAGATTGCTGACCAATTTTTGAGTCAGAAAAATAAATCTCGAAGCAACTTTCTATTGTTTTAATATCATTCACTCTTCCTTTTATAAGATTAATCATGCGTGATGATTCCAATTTTTTAAAAATTGCCATACTTTCACTTGGCGCTCGATGTCTGGCAACACCCCATTTGTGACGTAAATGCCTTAAAAATTGTTGTTTTTCGTTTAATGAAAAATTCATCCAAATAAATTGTAAATGTGGTCGCATTACATCAATTACACTATGAGGATTTAAGTACTCTTTTTTTGCTTTTTTTAATTGCTGATTTACAATTGAAAGCAACTCGATTAGTGTATATATTTTATGTTCTTCAATAAATGGTTTTACACTAGGTAATGGATTCTCGGTATGCGACTGAGGTATGTAGGCATGAGGAGAAATAATATTTATTTTTCCAGAAAACGAATGATGATGTAGGCTAATTAAAACATCAATCATAGTTAATCCAGAGCCAATGATGGTAATGTTTTTTTTAGTAATAGCTTGTTGAATGATTGTTGGGTGAAAAGCGTTTTGAAAATAATTTTCAGATTCGATAAATTCTCTTGAAATAGATCTAGGATGGGCTGGTAAAAAATTACCAAGTGCTAAAACTAGTTTTTGAGCGTAGTAAGTTTGGGTAGTTTTTAACTCAAATACGTTATTCTTTTTTTTAATATCAATTATTTCTTCCGCAATTTGTTGAATGGATATTAATGGGTTTGTGTTTTTTAAAACATCAAAGGTAGCTTGCACATATTCTCCAAATAGTTTTCGAGGTGCAAAATTATGACCGCTATATTGCGGATAGTATTGTGTTAACCAATTTACAAAATGATTTGGTTCATCTACAAATATCGACATGTTGTTTGCCCTTACATTCAATAGATGTTGTTCATCGGTAGTAGAGTAGGCTAAGCCTTTACAAAATTGATTTTTTGCATCAAACCAAATAATTTTTAATGGACTTTTACTTTGTTTTATACAATTTAAAACAGTTAAAGTGCCGCTGATACCGCCGCCAACTATGGCAATGGTGTTTGTCATTTTCGCGGTTCGTTATTAGCTAATCTATCTTGGTTCTTGCGTTGATATCTTCGCAAAAGATACATGATTGAAGCAATGATAAAAACAAATGTAAAGTATAACGCACTGTCGTTGTCCTTAATGATTAAAAAATACACAGCAATTCCTGCGCATAACAAAGCTGTTATTAGCCAAATAATTTCAAGTATTTTAAAAAATTTGCTCATATTAAAGTTCTTTATCTTCTATTCTAATTGTTCCAGTTACTTCTTTTATTTCATATTGTGTAAAGTCTTGATTTGCTTCAAGTCCTTTACCCATTATAATTTCTTTAGCAGTCGTTATTTTCACAAAAGCATCGGAGGTAATTTTCTTTTTTTGTTCGTCCCAAGTTAAGTGTTCTGTGTTTAATTTTTCTCCGTTTATATTAATTACTTCTACATTGTATTTTACTTCCATTTTTTTACTTAGCTCATAACGTACACCATAATCAGCTTTCAAGGTTGTGGCTTCTTTTCCTTGGTCGTCATAAAAAATTACAAACAAACCTTTCGGCATGATGGTTACAGGTTCTTTTACTTCTTTTTCATACTTCTGCATGTGCGGCGTTAGAAGTTTGATTTTTAGAACAGTGGAATCAGAGTACAACATCGTAACGTCTTTACCAGTTAAGGCAGGCATTACCACTTTTTTGCCAAGGGCCATAATTTCATTTCTGTCGGTTTGGCAAGATGTGAGAGTGATAATGAAACACGCTACCATTAAAAGAAACAGTAAACTTCTATTTTTTAATGATAGCATATGAATGGATTAATCGTATTTGTATTTAATAAACCAACGTTTATTAAATGTAAAGCCTAACACTAAGCGAACATATTCTTCTTGTAACAAATTGTTTGATATAGTTCCCATTTTACCATATTGTGCTGATATATTAATGATAGCGATATCATCAAAACGACCAACGCCAACAGGTAATCCTAAGCCAGCAGAAATAAAGGCATTACTAATAGGAGTGTTTTTTAAATCTAAATAGCCGTCAGAATATGAAACACCTAAACGGTATTGAATCCTTTTAATATAATTAGAAGTTCCGAAAGCTAATTTATTTGGCACATAATTTAATCCAGCCGATAATCTAAAGCTATTTTTAAAGTCAGTACTTGGAGCATTAAAATATTTAAAGCTTTTCCAGTTGGTAGTTGCTGCATCCATTAACACTGTTAATTTCTCTCCTTTTTTAATAGACAAGCCAATACCCATTTCTAAAGGCAGTGTAATTGCTCCCGCTACATCTTGAGAATTTAGAACTGTATCTTTCGGTCTTTCTACGCCGAAACCATCTAATGAATAGTTATAAATTATATTGCTTTGTTTAGCGTTAATTTCGGAAGGAGTATTAACAAAGAATCCAACTCCAATTTTTATTTTTTGTTTCAATTCGCGACGATTTCTATAGTGCGCCACTGAATCGGCCGAATAGGTTTTATAGGTGTCACGGTATTTACCGCGAACTTTAACTGAATCAATGGAGAAGTGTGTTTGTAAGCCGGCATTAAATGTAAAATCATTTACTTGAATGGCACGTTGTCTCCTTGAATTATAATACGTAACAGAACCAGGATAAATAACATTGGTTGACTGATTGATAGTTCCAAATAAATAATTACCAGTAACGCCAATTGATAATTCAGATAGTAATTGCTTCCCTAATTTTTTGCGTTTATACTTTGCAGTTTCTTTATATTTGATAAGCGTATCAGCGAAAGCAGAGCGCTGAAATTTAGAAAATTGCTTATAAAATGGTTTAACACCAGTACCTAAAAATACTTTATTAATCCCACCGTCCCCTTCAAAAACATAGTTCATGGTTCCAGCAACTGTATTTTCTTGAGTAGAACTAATTTTGTATCCTACAGTACTGTATGGCATAATCCCAAAGGCCATTCCTCCAAATCGTTTTAAAGGGAAGCCAAGAGATCCGTAAGAAAAATTGATATTCTTTTTTCTGATAGCAGCATCTGCATTTCCAATTTTTGTAAATTGAGCTTGACCGCCAATTTCTAATGTTGTTAATCTTAAGCCAGCTAATCCAGCAGGATTGGCAGCATTTATAAAAAATGGAGCAATGGTATCTTGGTGATAGGCGATAAATGAACCTCCCATTGCAGCTGGAGTAGCAAAAGTTTGAAGATTTAATTCGCCCATACCATAACGAGAGTAAGGGCTTGAGGTTAAAATTTGAGAATAGGATAATGTGATCGTACTTAAAAAAGTAAGAGTAAAAAGGAATGTTTTCAAAAAAGAAATATGTTTATTTATGTTCACTATTAAAATTTAAAATATCGTTTAATCCTTTTAAAACCAAATTTTGGTGGGCAAAGATGCTATTTTTTAACCGTTTTGCCAAGTATTCGCTATCACCTCCTGTTAAAACGCAAATTGTGTCGGTAAATTTCAATTTGTAATAATCAATTACTCCATCAATTTCGGCTATAGTGCCATTCAAAACCCCTGATAATATGGAGTTTTGAGTATTATTTCCAATTAACTCATTATATGAAAAATCGGCCTCAACTAAGGGTAATTTACTTGTAAATGTTTGGAGCGCCTTAAACTTCATTTGTATGCCTGGCGAAATTCCCCCACCTAAATATTCGTTTTTGCTGTTTGTGAAGTTATATTTGATACAAGTACCTGCATCAATTACCAAAACATTGGCATTTGGATATAAGTAATATGCCCCAATAGAGGCTGTCAGTCTATCAGAACCAAGCGTAGACGCTGATTGGTATAGGTTTGTTAATGGTATTTTAGTTTCAGAATTGAATATGATAGTGGGAATGATAGCATTTAAAGCTGAGCAGAAATCTTCTTGCTCCTTCATCACAGTACCAATAATGGCTTTTTTTGCGCTAGAAATAAAGGCTGTGTCTAATAAAATAGCATTAACAGTACCATAAACCTTGCTTTCAACCAAAGTTGCTCCATTAAATAGAGCCGCTTTAACACGTGTATTGCCAATATCTATAATTAAATTCAATGTTTATAAAAGTAACTAAATACCTCATATCTAGTTTTAATTTAAGATTTTTTAATATTTCCTTTTGCAGTATAAATAATTCTCTTAAATTTGCAGCCCGAATATGTTGGTGCCTTAGCTCAGTCGGTAGAGCAACAGACTGAAAATCTGTGTGTCCCTGGTTCGATTCCTGGAGGCACCACCAAGTGGGGGATGTTAAACGAAAGTTTGATATCCCCCATTTTTATTTCCGCCAAATCCCGCACCAGTCCTGATATGTACGAGAATACCGAATTTATTTTTGTGGTTCGACACTCGTTATTTTTTTTACTATACCGAATACCCTCCGGAAAAAGCAAAAATTGAAGTAATTGTTTGTCCTTATATGCCATCAAAGCCCAAGAAGACGGGAGGTTTGCGATATAATCCATGATTATATTTACGCATTGTTCTAGGTTCGACACCCTCTTTTGGTTCTTTATTAGGCTCTTCTCCAAATCCAACCTTTCCTGCTTTAATTTCAAGGAGTGCTTGCTGTAAATTTCTAGGGTTAATTCTTCATTTACTAGCCTTTCTTCCATTCTTTCAAGCCTCTTTTCAATCTCCGTTATTTGGCGTTTTATAGCCTCTTTGCTTTGATCTTTCTCTTTATGCGCCCTATTATAGTTTGCGACTAATTGTTTCGTTACAAAGCCTTTAATCGCCTCGTTTCCAAATAAACTGAAGTACTTAAGAACTGATTCAAAAAGCCCATGAATTTCCCTTGCACTTTTGTTATTGCAGCACCCCTTGGTGTTGCATTTGTAATAGGGCAGATTTTTAGCTTTTACGACATATCCCCTCATAAAAGAACCGCAATGGTCACATTTTAAAAAGCGTTTTAATGGGATTTCCTCCGCTTCCTCATGGCAAGAATAACCATGCCTGTTTTCGCTTAAAATTTCGTTTACTTTCAGAAATATCTCTTTAGAAACCATCTTTTCCTGATTGCCTTCAACTAACTGACCCTTCAATGCCGAGTGAGCCATTAATCCACAATAAAAAGGGTTTCTAAAATAACCGGATAACCGTTTTTCATTAAGTTTCAATCCGAGCGCATCCAATCGCTCTGAAATTTCGGTATGAGTAATACGTTCGGTTGCTTTCCAATAAAAAGCCTTTTGTAAGAGTTTACCTTTATCATTCAAAACAATTTTGCGCTTACCGTTCTCTTTAATTTCATCATACCCGTATGGAGCTTTATGACACCATTCTCCTTTAAGAAGTGCTTCTTTAACTCCTGCCATACATTTTTCTCTTCGCAACTGATTATCATATTGCGAAAAAATAATTTGAATGTTTTGTTGAAAGTCACCACTTGAGGTCGAAGCATCACCGGGTTGGGTGACCGCAACAAGATAAATTCCTTGTTCTCGCAATTGATCCTTAATATAAATTGCGTTTGCACCCGACCGAGAAAATCGGTCAACGCTATAAACAATAATGTAGGAGATTTTCTCTCTACTCTTTTTTACAAAAGAAAGCATCCGGTTAAACTCTTTTCGTTCATCCGTTTTCGCACTCTCATAAGTACCTCCAAAAATTCCCATTACAGAATATTGGGTTTTCTTAGCGTACTCCTCACAAGCCTTTCGTTGCGTTTCTAAACTGTATCCAAGTTCTTGTTCTTTACTTGATACCCTTGTATAGATAACACAATTATTCGTTCGCTTGAGATGCGAAGATTTACCTTTTGCAAATTGATCGAATAAAATTGATTCTTTCATGCTGCATTTTTTATTGGTTCGTAATTGTTATTTGTTTCATTGTCTTCAATTTTTATTTCGGGTTCGTATTGTTTTTTATAGAGGGAATAAAAAACAGTACTCATCGTTCTAACAAACTCAACAATTTCTTTCGCTTGCACTTCGCTTAGATGTTTAAATTCATCTGAAGCCAAAATCTCTTCCGCAGTTACATCCTGCTCTCTAGCCCAATCTATATAGGCGTTTTCCACCTTCTCCATTTGTTATTATTGAAAAATTACGTACACTTTTGGGAACGTGGTAGCGATTCCAACTATCTTTTTTTGAGGGGAAAAAATCAAGGGAATAAACTTGCACGTTCAAAAACTAAATGCCATACTGAATGGCAAATAGTACTAAGAATCGTCTATTTTCGGGGGATATGGGGCATAACAAAACACAGGTCAAAACTATGCCTGTGACAATTAAGGAATTCTTGGTTTGAAATAGAGAATTAAGCCCCTTTACTTTTTTCTCGAAATATTTTCTAGGTTTTAAGAATCTTCAAGATGTGTTGAAGTGAATTAGAAAAAGGAATTAGTATAAAACCAATTCACTTATTGCCCTAGTAATTGCGGTATATTGATATTTTAATGAAGGAGTATTAAAAGTGCTCATGTAAACTTTTTGCCACTCACCACCTTGAGCTTTATGGCAAGTTATAGAATAGCCATAGGTAAGTCTGATTGCCCCAACGTATTTATCATCTTGAGGAAAGCCTGACTCTCTAAAGATTTTGTTTTTACGATAGCGCTCACCTCTAAGAGTTTTTTCTTGTTCGATAGATAAACAGCCTGTTGGGAAGGAAATGCTATCTAATAAAATATAATCGTCAATAAAAATATCTTCACCTGAAAGAGACTTTGCTTTAAGTTTGATAGGTGCAAAGTAAAGTCCAGCAACAAATTCTGCTGACATTAAATTAATTTCTTCAACAGTTACATGATCCCCATTATATAATTCTTGACCGTTTCTAGACCATTTTTGAGTAACTAGCATCCAATCTCCTTTTTCTAGTACTTTTGAAGTGTTGCCAAAAATACGTTCTCTAACTAATCTATTGAATAGCTGATTCCCTTTGTGAAAAGGATTGATAGAAATACAAAAATCTTTATCATTGTTTTTATAATCTTGTACAAATTTTGTTACTGCTCCAGATATGTAGTTAAATTTGAATGCATCAATTTTTGAAAAGGACTTATTTTCTTCAATGGCTATTCTAGTATTAACAGCATTCTTCATTATATAACTACCGTCCTCTTGTCTTTTAACTTCAGTAAGAAAATGCAAGCTCCCTTTTAAGTTAAATTCACTTTCAAGATAGCTAGGAACTAGCGCTAAAGATTCATTTTCATTTATTGGAGGTAATTGATTTCTATCGCCAAGAAAAATCAATTTATTCGCCGTATTGCCAGTTTTAACAAACGTTATTAGATCTGCTAATAAAGAATTCTTGCTTTTGAACATTGATAGTTCTGAATTATTAGCCAATGTGGTAATCATTGATGCTTCATCAATTATGTAAATTGTCTTTTCATTTTCGGTGTTTGTTTTTAAAGTAAACGTAACTTCACCCGTTTCTGCGTTGACATCTACGCTATAAATAAGAGAATGAATTGTACTGTTCAGACAATTTGTTTTTCGACCTATAATCCGAGCAGCTCGCCCTGTAGGTGCTGCGATATTATATGCAATATTGCGATCGTTTAAATAGCCAATTAGTGCAGATGTTATCGATGATTTCCCTGTTCCAGCTGCACCACATAAAATATAAAAATCTTGACAATTATTCTCACTAACAAAATCTGCCATTGCATTTAATGCATCTGTCTGTTCCTTTGTAGGCAAATCAAAATTTAAATAATCTAATATGTTTAAGAGTGGTTTCATTGTTCTTTATTTGTAACTGATACAAATTTCAGAACTTTGTGTGCAATATATCTGCACAGAATTATAAACTCTCTACTATATATAAAATACTATTCATCCAAACATTAATATCCTCTATCCTCAATGAACTTAAGCTCATTCTGTCTCTTGGGTGAATGAACTTATTTCTATATCCAATAAGATTGTCAATTTCTTTGTGAACAGGAGAGTTCAACGGTAAGCCTAATTTTTGAGACATTAATGTGTGAATTTTATTACCAGTCGACTCATACCAATATTTCGGAATTCGTTCGTTTACCTTCTTACCTGTTTCATGTTTATATACGGGAACTTCATCTGTTCTATTCAATAAAGACATGTTATCTGAATAATAAAATTTCATTATACTGCCGTCCCAAAACTTCCAATCAGAACCATCTTTTTCAATTACAAAAATTTCAGCTAAACATTCCAAAATTTTAAATTGCATTAATAGGGAGTGATTAAACCTATTATCATTACTTGAACTGACGATTTCATAAATAGTGTCAAGTTCATTTAACAATAAGTTTTGATATTGTATGCCTCTTAGCTGACTTAATCCTGAAGGAAAATACTTTACCAAAGGGTTTTTATTAAACTTATCCTTAATTTTCTGCGAGGTAAAATAAATGTTTTTAAGGAGGTTTCGAGAGAAACAATGGGATATTTGCTTTTCGAAATTTTTATAGTTTCCAATACTAAAATTATGATCCTTACTATATTCAGGGGATTCCTTTATATAGAAACCATCAGCACCTAACTCTTGAAGTTCTCTCATGTTCCATGCTTTATTGGATGCAGTAAACATAATAACCTGAACCCCTTTATTATCATTTTTTATTTCAGTTAATAATTTACCTCCAGAAAATTGCGAAGCTGATTTCAATGATTCATCTCCTTTGTCCTCATTTTCATAAAGCCGTAAATCAAGTAGTATTAAATCCCATTTACTAATTCCGTTTATTTTCTCGCTTATTTTCGCTGTCACTGTTGACTTAAAATTGTCATTATTTAAAACACTTTCAAAGTTACTTCCTTGTAAAAGTTCTTTTAAAATAACTGCCCAACCTTTACTTTCCTCATCATCAATTAGTAATATATTTTTCCCTGTTGCGGAAATTGTTTTTTTGCTTGAGTTTATGATTCCATTAAATGAACTTTGGCTTATTAGATATTTAAAATATAGATCTGATTGATTATCTTTAATTTTAGGATTTGATTCGAAATATTTATCAAGTAAATTCTTATTTCCTGTAACTTCTGCTAGCCTAATAACTCCCCACAGGTTTGCAATAGAATGATTTCCAAGAAGCGGATTTTTTTTAATTTGTATAACGTCCAAAAATTGGTCATGAAAATTGTTAGCGTTCAGCAAATTGTAGCTAGAGGAATTCTCAATTAATATTTTTACGAAATCGATATCATCAAACAAAAATACTCCACGAGTATAAAATATTGATGCCGTTGTATTAGCTTTATGTAATACTTGGCTTTTAAATATTTCCTGCGAATCCTTTGAACTGAATATAAAAAAAGTAGAATAAATCCTATCTGAAAGTCGTTCCTGACTTAATCTAATCCGAACACACAACTCTAATCCCAGATAATTTAAACTTTCATCCAATGAATCTTGCACTATAATTCCATCAAATTTAAAACTCGAAAGGTCAGAAACAAACGCATCCAAATTACCTTTATATTTTTCATTATCGAATGTAACAACTTCAATATTGACCTTGTCGCTAGTTACATTGAAAGTACTACCTACTTGCTTAATTAATAACAAATTCATACTATTTGTTTTGTGTTAAAATTGAGATAAAACGTTTAAATTTATCAATATTAAAATCACTTATCTTTTCAATAAATGTAGTATAATCATACTCTGCAAGCTCACAGAATCTTTTCAAATCACGTGGATGTAATTCACCAATAGGCAATGGAGAGTCTTTTGAATACTGAAAAAGTGAAGAATTAAATTTTTCCAGCAACAAAGACAATTCTGCTTCCTTACTGTATGCACCGTAGAACAAATATTTTAAATCAAAATCTGAAGAGATGAACTCCTTTAAATTGTTATAAAATCTATCCTTATGTATTTTAATAAGTCCTTTATCTACCTCCAAATTATAAAATTCAGTCGCAGCACTAAAGCAAATTAATTTAAACTTTGAATCTTTCTCGTTTCTACTTACTAACCTACTTGTAATTAAAGATTTATCACAGGGGAATGAATTATGATAGCAAACAATGTCCTTTTCTGTTAAATCTTCTATTTTGAAATCAATTTGTTCTTCGCTTTTATAGTATCGTATTTTATCAGGAGATTGCATTACAAAACCGCAAGAGTATGAAGTACTAATTGCATTAAACTGATCGTCATCTAGAATGTATAACATACTAATAAAATATTAATCTATGAATAAAATCATCTGTCACTTCATCCAACTCTCTATTTTTTAGGTGTGTTGTCGAGTCAAGCATTTGAATCTGAAAGGAGCCATTTAAAAAATTCGAAGAAATATTCCAATCACATAAAGAATGAAACTCATTTTTCGCAGTTATCATATCTCCATTAAGAAAGACATTAGGCTCATATTCCTTATCGCATTTTGAGTTTACATGTCTTATCTCTAAAACATTAACATATTGGTCATTTATTTCCTCAATATTACATGAAATAAGAATTTTATTTGAGATTGCACTTCTCTTTTTAATTGGAGCAAATAATGCTGAAATGCCTGTCATCAACTGATCGACCCCTGTAAAAAACCTTGTAGCCTTTCTAACCCCAGAAAAGTCTATATTCAACTCTGAAAAAATTTCTACGCCATATGTTTTGTTTAATTTGTATTTAATCGCATCAACTAAATCATTTCCATCTCTAATTTCAACGCTCTTTTTAAAGGGAGTAATAATTGTTTTACTTATTTGGTCGTCCGTATCTGGGTGAATTCCTGGATGGTCTTTACACCAATTCACTACCCTATCTGACCACCATGTATCATAGTAATCCCCCAAATAACGGAATTTCTTCATGTCTTTAGTCTTTTGCTTATTCAAAAAACCATAAATCAAACCTGCAACCTTATGTGGTAAAGAATTATATATCTCTTTCAATTCCTTATTTGCCTCCTTGGTTATTTTAACATAATCGAAAGTATTAACTTCAGTGTTTGGGTATACGTGAGTAATCCACTTAAGCCTATTTCCAACCTTAAATAACTTTAAATTTTGAGCGGTTTTCTTTGGGTCATGAACAGAATGAGTTGAAAGAACAATCTTTTTACTTTTAACTTCTTTTTCAAATTCAGCTTTTAGTTTATTTATCTCATCCCAAATTTTAGAATCATGATATTGAATGCTTTTAATTTCATTTGCAGCTAGTTCAAAAAACTTTTGCTTCATAGATGAATCTAGCTTGTTATTAGCTAATAAATCACTTATAAAATCAATTTTCGACTTGCTCATTTCTTAGATAGTAAATGTATTAATTTGAACCATATCAGTAGCATTGGAATAATAGAATTCCATAGCTTTCTCAATACCTTGTTTTTCCCATATTGATAAAACCTCATTTAAAGGATTTTTCTCAGACGAAAGTCTTTTAAACCTTTCATTTAAATTTATATAGGTTGAACTCTTTTCGCCCTTGACCATTTTTAAATATTCTAGCTTTCCGGCTAAAACATTTTCCAAGCTTGGCTTTCCTTGCTTAGTATGACCTTTGTCTGTAGAGTACTTAGGTGCGAAAAAACTTGTAGCTTTTTCATAACCATATTGCTCCCAATAATAAATCCACATTCTTACTTGAGATATATATCTTTTGTTGACATTAGTTTTCTCGTTAACCACTAAGCCTGTAACTTCTTGACGATATCCTTGTTTCTGCAAACGTGTTTTCGCTTCCTTTATATTGAATTTTTGGTCTTTAATAATCCTTTCAACTTCTTTTAAAAAATCACTTTCCTTTTGATATACGTTATGCATAGAACTAAATGTAATATCATCGGCATATCTAGAATATTTAAGTCCGAAACGCTTTGCGACTCCTGCTAAACGAATATCAAGTCTTTCGCATATAATATTTGACATAGTTGGCGAAGTTGGCGCTCCTTGCGGAAGAACACTTTTAACTACTTTTACAAATGAACCACTATCATCAAGGCGCTCAACTTCCATCTCATGACAACATAATGATGCAATGATGTTCGCTAATTCTGACCTCTTTTGTGATTCATTCAGATTAAAAGGAGCATTTCGCAATCTGCCCCATACTCTTGCCTGATCGATGCTAGGAAAAAAATCTTTTAAGTCAATATTATAAACATAGTGATTGCCTACATGCACTTTAGCATTATCTACAATAGATTTGCCGTTTACAAAACCCATAGCTGCTGGATTTGGTGTATGAATAATCTGAAATATCAGATTCAAACATTTTTGAATTTCCTTTAATCCGTTATTGGGAGCACTAATAATTCTCTCTGCACCGGATTTTTTCTTTATAGCAAATTGAATATATCTTTTACGATTAGCCTTTGGTGTATAATGGTAATTTAATTGACTAATAGAAAATGGTATTGCCTTTTCTCCATATAAAATCACTTTGGCATAATTCAATAGTGCCAAAAACTCATCTTTGGTTTTCATTTTACCAAAAAGTGTTCGAATTGATTTAATATGTTTCTTATCCAGTTCCATTTTCTTAAAAAAGTTTTTGAATACCCGCTCGTGTTTTCTTTGTGTATAGAATCGTATAAAATGTTAAAGAATGATGTCTATAATATCTTATAATAAAATAATTTCATAAACTTGATCAGCCTAAGCCAAATGTCATGATTGTCTAAATGACGAAATTACTTTCAGTTAGTAAAATTTCTTCTACTAACCACTAGTCGGTTTTCACAATTTGCATTGTGACAACTAGCAAAATCAAAATCCTAGAGCAGGTATTCAAAGAACTTATGCAAATTAACAATTATTTTGTGCATTGTATCTGCACAGTATCATAAAATTATTACTTCTATATTCAAATTTATGTGAGCAACTTAATTATTTGATTGACATTTTTTTACATTTTCCAAACAAACACTATGTTTTGGAATTCGTGCGTCCGCAATCTTTCCATTTTCAAAAAGTAACACCAACTTAATCTTAAAAGAGTGTTTATTGTT
>ERZ724516.585-NODE-585-length-22509-cov-18.363810_pt1 | contig 22509 bp, 17 predicted proteins | sample MGYA00376049_ERZ724516 | MGnify/ENA primary metagenome ERZ724516 (study PRJEB28724, sample SAMN07190886) | activated sludge metagenome | isolation source: activated sludge of sewage treatment plant in Hong Hong | place: USA: Christiansburg, Virginia | collected... | reverse complement strand
TGAGCATCGAAAGTTTGATGCACTGGTGGTGGCTGATGTACACGACCTGTAATGGGTTCAAAATTGTGAATGCTAAAAGCATAAGGATAACAACAGCCATCCCAACCCACCACATCAAAAGGATGATTGGCATAATGCAAGCCATACAATACACCTTTCTTTTTTGTTTTAATTACAAAGTCACCTTGCTCGTCTTTTGTAGTTAAATTTTGCGGTGTTCTTATATCTCTTTCACAAAATGGGGAGTGTTCTAACAATTGCCCATGATTACTCACATATCTTTTTGGATAACGAATAGGGCTAAAGCTTTCAACAATAAGCAAACGGTTTGCGTCAGTATCAAATTCTATCTGATAAATTGTACCTCTTGGTATTACCAAATAATCGCCATAACCAAAACTAATTTCTCCATATTGAGTAAGCAATTTTCCAGTGCCTTCATGTATAAAAATTACTTCATCAGCATCGGCATTTTTAAAAAAGTAATCTTTCATACTTTCTTGTGGTGCAGCTAAAACCACATGGCAATCATTGTTCACCAAAATAGGTATTCGGCTTTGTAAATAATCTTTAGCTGGTTTAATATTAAAGCCTTCAAAACTTCTATGCTTTAGCATTTTTTCTTCAGCAATTTCTGGAGCAACATTTATAGGCTCATCGGTTTTAATAATTTGAGTTGGAGGGTGGCAATGATATAGTAAAGAATAATCGTTGCTAAAACCTTCGGTAGAAAACAATTGTTCTGAATATAATTCGCCATTAGGTTTTCTAAACTGCACATGGCGTTTTTGAGGAATCTTTCCCAATGTATTATAATGTGGCATTTTAATGTTTAATTAAAAATGAAGAATTATGTTTTGTGTACTTAAGATAGTTTCAATAAAAATTTTGTTTGCAAAGCAAGAAACTATTTTTTAGTAAATAATTTTATTAGGCAATTCTTGATAATTCTAATGTGGCAAGTAAAAAAATGTATTTCCACTTTCGTTTATCAATCCAATAAGTAAAATTTCTTTTCAACGGCATAAACAAAAGTAAAGAATGTAAGTTAGAAAGTAATATACATTTATAGTTACCAAATGAATAAAAAAATAGGCTACCTTTTTTGGGATAGCCTATTTTAGGGGGAGGAATATTTTTAATAATTAATCTACTAAAACTGTTTTTTGAGTAATGGTTTTACCATTTACATTAACCACAATATTGTACATACCTTTTGCAGTATTGCTTGGTAATAATACAGGGTGTAATGATGTAGAACCAGCATAAGTAAATGTATTGGTACTTACTAATTTTCCAATAACATCATATACGTTTACACTTACTTTTCCATTTTCAACATTGCTTAATTGTACGTTGAATAAGTTACCTTTTATAGGGTTAGGATAAATTGTTACATCGCCTTTTGTATTGCCTAAACGAACGCTAATAACATTGCTATAATCAACAGAATTGTTTTTACTTACAATTTTAATACGATAGTAATTTAAGTTGAATGGGCTTGCATCTTGAGCAATGTACTGATTGCTGTTATTGGCATCAATTGTTGTCATTGCAGTAAAATTAAATCCGTTTGAACTTTTTTCAACAACATAGTTGCTTACATTAATTTCTTTATCAACTGTCCAATTTACTTTTATTACATTGGTCTCAGCTTTAGCAGAAAGGCTAGTAATTTTAACTGGTAAAGCATAACCTACTTCTCCAACTCCAAAAGGAGAAAAACTGCTATAAGTATTGCTTGCAGTATTGGTAGTATTATTTCCAGTACCTGCAACAACGTCCCAAGCAGCTCCATTATACTTACCTATACCTATGTTGTTTCCTAAACCTGAAAAACTTGAACCTTCTAAAGATTCTGGCCAAGCTACGTTTACTAAACAGTCTCCAGCTGCAGAACCTACACGATTAATAGTCCAAACGGCATCAACAACTTTTGCTTTTTGAGGAGCACTCATAGCTGCTCCATTTGCAGTTCCATCGGTTGTAATTCCTTCAAAAACATTTACAGCAAATGTATCTACAACTGTAGGCGTAAGCGTTACAGGCATATAGTTGGTTGAAGAATCAACAGGAAATAATTTAGCCGTATTAAAACCATCAAAACGAACTGTACCAACATTAGCACCTGATTTTTGTAGTGCAATGTATTTAGTGCTGCTAAAAGGAGCACCTGCAACAGTTGTTGCTGAGGTTAGTCTTAAAGTATCTGAAGAACGAACAGTTAAAATACCACTGTTCAACGTTAAGGTACCACTTACTCTTGTTGTATAGTTGGTAGTAACAGGTGCATTTAAAGTTACATTACCAGTTAAAGCATTTGTGTTGCCATCACTTACACCAAATGGTTGTGTTGTAGCAGCATTAATAACATAGTTTGTTCCACTTTGGAAAGATCTAGCACCAGTAGTTGTAACACTACCAGTTATTGGGTTAAAGCCATTTGGGTTAGAAGTAGTTAATGTAGCACTATCACTTCTAAATTGAAAAGTAACTCCACTTGCATTTGTTAATGCAGGTTTACTTAAATAAATAAAACCTGTACCAAAACCAATACAATTTGTATTTGGGCTTAAAACACCAGGAGTTGTACAAGTAACAGCTAAGCCTGTATTGCCAGTAAGTGCTGAAGCACCAGTAACTAAAAATGATCCTGCAGCAAGATTACCAGTTGCATCGAGTGCACTACCATTTGCTCTTGAAGTAAAAGCAGCAATACCCATAATTTGACTAGTACCTTCAAAAGTTAGTTTACCAACTATATTTACGGTATTAGCTACAGTTATACTTTTTTGTAAAGTAACATCGCTATGGTTGGCAACAGAAAATGAACGTATATCTATTGTGCCGGTACCAGAAATTGTTTGTGGAGAACTACCAGCCATATTTATAGAGTTGGTTGTTGCACCAACATTTGAATTTAATGTGCCGTTCACAACCAAATTACCTAAAATAGGCGTATTACCAGTTAAATGTGTACTAAAAGTACAACCTGCATCAATAGTAAAGTTTTCAATCTTATACATTACACCATCTGCAATCCAAGTTGAATTATTTTGAAGATATACATTCGCAAATGTTTTTGCATTAGTCCATGCTGAACTAGAATATGTAGCTACACCATCAATATAACTTCTATTATTACCTCTTATATATAAATTGCTACCAGGCTGAAAGTTTGTAAATTCTGTAGCTTGATTACTACCAATTGGGCTTCTGCCTGAATAGTAGTATAAACTTGAGCCTGATTTAAAAACAATACCACCAGCAACAGAGCCATTAAAGCCAGAACTAGCAGTAGAATCAGTAATATGACAAGCAGAACCTGATTCAAATACCAAACTTCCTGCAGCAGCTGCAGTAATATATGCTCTAGTGTGTACTGAAGTTGATAAAGGACTTAAATAAACTGTACCAAAAATTTGTGCAGTTGCCGAAGCATTTAACACAACAGAAACGTCAAAGTTGTACGATGGACCACCAACAGTTAATGTACTTGTAGCATCCACAATAAAATCTTCTCCAACATCACCATTTATCGTAATTGCTCCACTACCAGCAGTTGCTCTATTGAACGCAATGTTTGCACCATTTCTTACGAATATTTGGCCACAAGCAAATGAGCTAGTGGTAGCTTCAACTAACCCTGCTGAACCTAGAGTAGGTGTAGTTCCACCAAGATTGGTACCATCAAAAATTAAGATATCTGTAGTTAGAGCTCCAGCAACACTTCTTGAATCTCCCGATCCATTTTGTAAGGTATTCCAGTTGCCATTTGCTGTTATGCTATTAACGCCAACACCTGCAACCCAATAATAGGTTATTTGCGAGTAGGAGCATGTGCCAACAATCAATAACATGAGTGTAGAAATTACTTTCTTCATAAATGATAATTTTAATGTAAAAAAAATAGAATTATAATATGCTTTAGAATAAGCATTTGTACACAGAGTGAGCAAGCATGATAAGATTACAAATTTAAAAAAAAAATTGGAGTAGCAAATTATTTTTTTATTCGTTTAACTCCAAATACATTTGCTACGCTTGCACACTTATGTACCGTTTCGGTATTCATAATTTTAAAAATAAAAATCGTATGTCATCTATTGCCCAATTGCCAGTAGCTTATGCTGTGCACCATGTTCAGTATGCTAGTTTTACAACACAAGAATTAAGAGATAATTTCTTATTAACCAACTTGAAAACAGTAAACCAAATTAATCTTACCTATGCAATGTATGATAGGTTAATTGCAGGAACTGTTATACCAAGTAATCAAGTACTTCATTTACCAAATTATGAAATTTTAAAAAGTAATTTCTTTTTAGAAAGAAGAGAATTGGGTATAATTAATGTTGGTGGAGAAGGCACCATTACTGTTGATGGAACTGCTTATACAGTAAACAAATATGATTGTGTGTATGCAGGTATGGGTAGTAAAGAAGTAAGCTTTGCAAGTACCGATGCAGCTAACCCTGCATTGTTCTATTTATTGTCGTCTACTGCACATGCAACGCATCCAACAGTTTTAATGAAAGGTAGCGAAGCATCTCCAGTTACTTTAGGTGCTTCAGATACTTGTAATGAGCGTACTATTTACAAATACATTCATGTGCAAGGTATTCAAAGTTGCCAATTGGTTATGGGTTTAACCGTTTTAGCAAAAGGAAGTGTATGGAACACCATGCCTAGCCATATTCACGACAGAAGAAGTGAAGTATATTTTTATTTCGATGTTGCCGATGATCAACGAGTAATGCACTTTATGGGTAAACCTCAAGAAACTAAAAATTTGGTAATTGCAAATCACGAAGCTGTTTTATCTCCAGAATGGAGTATTCACTCTGGTTGTGGCACAGCTAACTATAGTTTTATTTGGGGCATGGCTGGCGAAAATAAAGATTACAGTGATGTTGATGCTGTACCAACCATTACTTTAAGATAATGTACAAGTCAATTCATAAGTATATAAAAACCATTACTGCATTATCAATGTTGGTAATGGTTTTTGCTTTTTTTCAGCCAGAAAAAAGCAATACAATAAAAGTATTTACTGCCGAAGATTTGCAAACTGCATTAAACAATGCAACGCCAGGTACAACAATTGAGTTGGGCGAAAATATTTTTATTGGAAAATTTGTAGTAAAACCTGGCATTAACGGAACAGCCCAAAAGCCAATTGTACTAACTGGTACTAAAAATTCAATTTTACAAACCAAAGAATCAAATTCTGGTTATGCACTTTGGTTACAAGGCAATCAATATTGGCAAATAAAAAACTTAACCATTCAAAATAGTAAAAAAGCCCTTGTATTAGATAACTGTAAGTTTAACACCATTGAAAATTTAATTGTAAATAATATTGGAGAAGAAGCCATCCATTTTAGAACACACAGTAGCTTCAATACTTTAAAAAATTCTGTTGTTACCAACACGGGTTTATTAAGTCCTGCTTATGGTGAAGCTTGTTATTTAGGCACAGCCATTAGTAATTGGGATAAAATAAGTAATGGAAAACCTGATACAAGCAATTACAATATTATTGAAGGAAATACTTTTGGACCAAACATTGCTGCCGAAGGGGTAGACGTAAAGGAAGGAACAATAGGAAATATTATTCGCAACAATATATTTTATGGGAAAGGTCAGCTAGGTGTTAATGGTGGCGATAGTTGGATGGATGTAAAAGGAAGCTATACCATTATTGAAAACAATAAAGGCTACGATGCTTTGGTAGATGGCTTTCAGGTACATATTAAAGGCGATGGTTTCGGAGAGAACAATGTTTTTATAAATAACTATTGTGAAGTAAATAGCAAAGGCATGGGCTTTTATATTCAGAAAAAAGGAGAATCTGCAAATGGAAATATTGTTTACGAAAACAATGTTGTAAAAAATGCAGAAAAAGGGGTTACCAATATTTTAATTACAACTTCAAAAAAATAAATTTTTATGTTAAATAAATTTAGTTTGGCCAATAAAGTAATTGTAGTTACTGGCGGTACTGGTATTTTAGGAAATGCAATGATTGATGCTATTGTAGAAGCAGGAGGAACTGTAGGTATTTTAGGTAGAAAAAAAGAAGTGGCAGAAGCTAGAGCCAATGCTATTATTGAAAAAGGTGGTAAAGCAATTGCTTTAGTTGCCGATGTAATGAATGTTGAACAGTTACAAGTTTGTAAACAACAAGTATTGGCTGCATTTGGTAAAATTGATGGCTTAGTAAATGCTGCAGGTGGAAATATGCCTGAAGGTGTTTTACAACCTTCAGACGATATTTTTTCGATGAATGTTGAAGGCATGAAGAAAACAATGGATCTGAATTTGTGGGGAACAATTATTCCTACACAAGTATTTGGAGAAGCCATTGTAAAAACATCGGGTAAAGGAAGCATTGTAAACATATCTTCTATGAACAGTAAAAGAGCTATTACAAAAGTATTGGGCTACAATATTGGTAAAGCTGCTGTAGATTGTTATAACCAATGGTATGCAGTAGAATTGGCCAATAGATATGGCGATAAAATTAGAATGAATGCCATTGCTCCAGGCTTCTTTTTAACTGAACAAAACAAAAATTTATTAACTACACCCGATGGTGGTTATACAGAACGTGGTAACTTAGTTATAAAACAAACGCCTTTCAAACGTTTTGGCAATCCAACCGAATTACAAGGTGCACTAGTTTGGCTATTGAGCGATGCCAGTGAATTTGTAACAGGTTCTATGGTTTGTGTAGATGGAGGCTTTAGTATTTTTGGAGGAGTGTAATCTTAGGAAATATTAGAAAATAAAAAATGCTGTAGAAAACTCTACAGCATTTTTTATTGATTCAATATTAAAACAATATTAATCTACTTGTACTTTCAATACATCACTTACTAAGCCATTATTGCTAAAACGTAAATAATACAAACCAGCAGTTTTAGGGGCTTTTATGGTGAAAATAGATGTACCAGAAATATGCTGATAACTTTGACTTGCTACACGTTTACCATCTTGAGTAAACAATTCAGCCACATAATTGGTATTCACATCATTATTAATAGAAACACGAATAATGTCTTTTGTTGGATTGTTCATCAACTCTAAAGACTTTCTTGTAGAAGTTCTTAATAAAATAGAGTTACTATAAGCATAAGCTCCATCTTTATCAACTAATTTCAATCTATACCAAGTATTCTTTGTAATAGCTGTACTTGCAGAATAATTGCTGTTGCTGCCTTTAGCAGTAACAGATGCTACTTTAGTCCACTCAAGTGTATTTACACTTGCTTCAACATCGTAATGACTAAAATTTACTTCAGTTGTAGATAACCAAGTAATATTAGCTACGTTATTTTTAATATCCCCTTTTAAAAATCCTAAGCTAGCAGGCATGGCAATATTTGTAATATAACTTGTTGCAATTGTTGCATTGCCAGGAGAACTCCAGGATGTACCATTGGTTTCATTAGGTATTGCATCAAAAATACCGTGAGAACCGTCATTACCTCCAATAATAAATTGTACATCTAAAGCTGATGGGGAGCCAGAAATAGCTGCTTTTGGAACTCTTATTTCAATAAATCCACTATCGTTTGAATTAAATGTACCTTTTACTTCAGTGCCAGAAGCATTAGCATTAATATCTGATGATACGTATGTAGAAGTTGCCGGATCCCATCTGTGCCAAGCAGTCCCAGTCCATCCTTGAAATTGTGCATAGTTTGTTTGTGCAATATCACCTCTAAAAATATAATCAGGCAGATTAGTCTGTCTGTATTTTATTACTCTTCCCCAAGGATCTGTACTATCGCCCCCTGCTTTTGTATTTACAACAAACATAAATTGCATCCATTGTGCAGCTTTACACTGTGCACCAAAATAATAGTAGTTAGCATCATTAGTAGTGTACAAAGCAATAGCATCAGTACCACTCCAACCATTACTAGCTCCTGCTTGAGTTCCAGTTCCACGAATTGGGCCCCAACCTTCTGTAGGGCTATAAATCCCATTAATTACAGGTGATTGAGCAAAACTAGCTGTTGCTACCACCAAGGATAAAATTGTAAAGATTTTTTTCATAACAATCATTTTTTAAGTTTAGTGTGTACAAAATACACACTTTTTTATTACAAAAAAATATTTCTCCAAAAAAATTATCATTTAGTTTTACCGCCATGTGGATGATTTGTAAAAAAGAATGGCAACAATTTTTTAGTAACCTCACTGGTTACATGGTTATTTTGGTGTTTTTAATAGTCAATGGTCTAGCATTATTTGTATTTGAAGGCAATATTTTTTCTTTTGGATATGCTACTTTAGATCGCTTCTTTCAATTAGCACCTTGGATTTTACTACTCTTAATTCCTGCAGTTACCATGCGTAGTTTTGCTGATGAATTTAAATTGGGTACCTACGAAGTATTAAAAACATTGCCACTTACTTCAAGAAACATTGTTACAGGAAAATTTTTAGGAAGCTTTTTTGTAGCAACAATTGCACTACTTCCAACTTTAATTTATATTGTTTCTATTCAACAATTGGCTGTAGGCAGTGGATTGGATTTTGGTGCAACAATTGGTGCTTATATTGGATTGTTTTTTTTAGCAGCAGTATTTTCTGCTATTGGTATTTGTGCAAGCAGTTTTACCAACAATGCTGTGGTTGCATTTATAATTAGCCTTATTGCTTGTGCTTTGTTATATTATGGATTTAATGCCATTAGCAAATTGCCATTTTTAAGTGGTGGATTAGATTACTATATTGAAATGGCAGGAATTGATTTTCATTATAGTAGTATTAGTAAAGGAGTGGTTGATACTAGAGACATTATTTATTTTACCAGTGTGCTTCTTTTAATGCTTTTTATTACAGAACGAAACTTAAGTAAGAAAATATAAAATACTTACTTCAATTTTCAAAAAGTAACAATGCTTACATTTTTCTACTAACATAAAATCATGCAAAAAATACTCACTCATAAATTTGGTTTATTCTTTATACTACTTGCATTTGCCATGCTTAATTTTTTGGCAAGTGTTTTTCACTCAAAACTCGATTTAACCAAAGAGAAAAGATTTACAATTAGCAAAGCAACCAAAACAGCATTAAAAGGATTAAATGAAAAAGTTGAAATTACTGTTTTTTTAGAAGGCTCTCTTCCGTCAGGGTTTCAAAAATTAGCCAATACAACCAACGATTTTTTAGAGTTACTCAAAGAGAATAGTAGCAAAATTACTTACAAGTTTGTTGCACCTTATGCCGATATGGAAGATGCTGATAAAAAGTATCAAGATACTTTAGTAGCAATGGGAGCAACACCAATAAACCTTACTGTACAAATAAAACAAGGGCAAGAACAACGTTTAATTTTTCCTTACGCTTGGGCAAAATATGAAGATAGAACAGAACTAATTAATTTATACAATGGTCAAAGCCGATTAATTACACAAGATGAAATTAATGGAGCAGAAGCCATGATGGAGTATAAATTTTTAAAAGTAATCGATGGCTTTACATCCACTCAAAAACCTTTGGTAGCTTATTCTTTTGGCAATGGAGAACCTACCAATTATAAAACTTACGATGTATTACAAGCCCTACAAAAAGATTACAATTTATTTACGTTCAATATAAATAAAAGAGCCTTCATTCCAGATACATTCAATGTATTAATGATTGTAAAACCAAGTTTAGAGTTTAACGAAGCCGAGAAACTCAAAATTGATCAATACTTATTACGTGGTGGTAAAGTGTTGTGTTTTATAGATAATTTAAATGCAGAGCAAGATAGTTTAAGCCTGAAACCTGAATTGGTTGCTTACGATAGAAACTTAAACCTTACAGATTTATTGTTTAAATATGGAGTAAGAATAAACACAGATTTAGTAATGGATTTACAATGCGATTTTATGCCATTTGCTGTTGGTGGCACAAGCGATAAACCTCAATTTGAATTTTTGCATTGGAATTATTATCCCTTGTTCGAAAGTAAAAACAATCATCCAATTAATAAAAATTTAGGATTGGTTGCAAGTCGTTTTGTAAATTCAATTGATACTGTTAAAGCCAACAACGTTCAAAAAACAATTTTGCTTTCATCGTCTGCAAATTCAAGAAAATTAGGTACGCCAGTAATTATTAGTTTAAACGAAAATAGAAATGCACCAGAAGATATTTTGTTTAAACAAAAAGACATTCCTGTAGCAGTTTTATTAGAAGGTAACTTTACTTCTTTATATAAAAATAGAATTGCACAAAACCAACTTGATAGTTTGCAAGCAGCAGGAATGCAATTTGTAGCGGAAGGAAATGGAAACGGAAAAATGATTGTAGCAGCCGATGGGGATATTGTATTAAACGATGCTTCTCAAAAACAAGGGCCATTGCCAATGGGCATAAATTTATTTACACTAGGTTCTCAGTATGAATACCAATTTGCCAATAGAGAATTTTTGTTGAATTGTTTAGAATATTTAACCAATAAACAAGGAATTATTGAAGCAAGAAATAAAGAGGTAGTTTTACGATTATTAAATACAAAACAAGTAGAGGAACAACAACTTACTTGGCAAGTTATAAATATTGGATTGCCCATTTTTGTAATTGTAATAATGGGTTTTGGGTATCAGCAAATTCGTAGAAAGAAATATGCTGCTTAATTTTTATATCAATTTAATTATGACAAAAGATCAAATAGTTTACTTAGTTTTTGGAATTGTATTGTTAGTGGCATTAATTTTTGATTTGGGCTTGCTCAACAAAAAAAATAAAGTCATTACCATTAAAGCAGCATTGCTACAAACCTTTTTATGGGTAAGCTTGGCATTGGCTTTTTTTGGTTTCATGTGGTTTGAAGAAGGACAAACATTGGCACTACAATATTTAAGTGCTTATTTAATGGAATGGAGTTTAAGCATCGACAATATTTTTGTGTTCATATTAATATTCTCTGCATTTGGGGTTAAAGAAAAATATTATGGTAGAGTATTGCTATTGGGTATTTTAATGGCCATTGTTTTTAGAATTGTTTTTATAACAGTTGGTGTGGCGTTGGTAGAAAGATTTGAATGGGTACTGTACATCTTTGGAGCTTTTCTTGTTTTTACAGGATATAAAATGTTTAGCTCTCACGATGATGATGCTGAGTTTAAACCACAAGAAAGCAAAGTGTATAAATTCTTACAAAAATTTTTACCACTTGCTCCACACGATGGAAATGGTAAATATGTGATAAAAGAAAATGGCAAACCAGTTTATACAACCTTGTTTGTTGTTGTAATTATGCTGGCAGCAATCGACTTGGTTTTTGCATTAGATAGCATTCCTGCTGTAATGGGAATTAGTAGAGATAAATTGGTAATTTATACTTCAAATATTTTTGCTGTATTGGGCTTACGAAGTTTGTTTTTCTTATTAAGAGGAGCAGTTTCTAAATTCGATTATTTACAACAAGGCATTGCCATTGTGCTTGTATTTATTGGTATTAAAATGCTTGGAGAGCATTACATTAGTCAATGGGTTAGTAAGCCTATGCAAGTAGCAATTTCATTGTTCATTATTTTAGTTTGTATTAGTGGTTCTATTTTTTATTCCATTTTTGTAAATAAAAAAGGGTTGCCAAAAGATGTGGAAGAAAAATAATTAACGATGATTTTTTGTGAATTGTTAATATAAAAAAGTGTTTCCAAATATCCATAAACATCAACCAAAACACAATTGCGTTATAGCATTCAACATATTGTTTCTATCGTTCATGCAACTGTAACAAATATTGTTGATGCAGAAGTTGAACAGCTGTTAATTGATAGCAGAAAAATTATTTTCCCCAAAACATCGTTGTTTTTTGCATTGCATAGCAATAGAAGAAATGGACATTCCTTTATTGAAGATGTTTACAAACGTGGCGTTAGAAATTTTGTGGTTGATGAATTGGTAGATGAATTAGTTGATGAAACAAAATATCCTGAAGCCAATTTTTTGCAGGTTTCAAATACATTAAAAGCTTTACAACAATTGGTTGCTTATCATCGCTCTAATTTCACAATTCCAGTTATTGGTATTACAGGCAGCAATGGAAAAACAATTGTAAAAGAATGGTTGTACCAGCTATTGAATGTTGATTACAATATTGTTCGTAGCCCAAGAAGTTACAACTCACAAATTGGTGTTCCATTAAGTGTTTGGCAAACCAATCAACAACATACAATGGGTGTTTTTGAGGCCGGCATTTCTACTATCAATGAAATGAAAAATCTGGCAACAATCATTCAACCAACTATTGGCATTTTAACCAATATTGGCAATGCTCATAGCGAAGGTTTTGAAAGCAATGAACAAAAACTTCAAGAAAAATTAAATCTATTTACAACTGCAAATGCTGTTATTGCTAGGGAGGTTGATGTAGAAAATACAACTACAAATTTGCCTTTTCTTTTATGGGGAATTTCTGCTAAATGTGTTTTCAAAATTGAACAATTAAAATACAATGATCAGCATACAAGAATTCAAATTCTATATAAAGAGCAACTGCATAAAATAACAATACCATTTACCGAAGTTGCAAGTGTAGAAAATGCCATTACTTGTATTTGTGTAATGCTACATTTAAATTATGATTCTATAATTATTCAGCAAAGAATACAACAATTGCAACCCGTTGAAATGCGTATGCAATTAAAAAAAGCCAATAACAATTGTTCCATCATTAACGATAGTTATAGCAACGACATTTCATCGTTAAGCATTGCATTAGATTATTTGTTGCAACAATCTGGTTCAAATAAAACAACAGTTATTCTTTCCGATATTTTACAATCAGGTTTGCCTGATGATGTTTTATACAAACAAGTTATAGCTGAACTACAACAAAGAAATATTCAAAAATTTATTGGCATTGGTGAGCAATTATTTAATCATCAATCATTGTTTAAGAATGCTGTTGTAGAAGCTGCTTTTTTTATTTCTGTTGAAGATTTTTTTGCCAACACTACAACACACTATTTTAAAGATGAGTTTATATTGTTGAAAGGAGCAAGGATTTTTGCCTTTGAAAGAATTGGTAAATGGCTTGAGCAAAAAGTGCATCAAACCATTATGGAAATTAACCTTTCGGCAATGGCAAACAATTTAAAAGCCTACCAAAATTATTTGCAGCCAACTACTAAGTTAATGGCAATTGTGAAAGCCTTTAGTTATGGTAGTGGTACAGCAGAAGTTGCAAGATTATTACAATACCATAAAGTAGATTATTTGGCTGTTGCTTATGCCGATGAAGGTGTTGAGTTACGCAAGGCTGCAATTGGCTTGCCAATTATGGTAATGAATGCAGATGAAGCAAGTTTTGATGTGTTGATTGAATACAATTTGGAGCCTGAAATTTATTCCTTCAATATTTATCAAAGTTTTCATCAGTATTTAGTACAACAAGGTATTCAACAATTTCCTGTACACATAAAGTTAAATACTGGAATGAATCGTTTGGGTTTTGATGAGGATGACGTAAGTTCATTGTCGGCTTCATTAAAACAAAATACAACTATGAAAGTGCAAACTGTTTTTTCACATTTCACCAGCAGTGAAAATGAAGAACATGATGAGTTTACAAACCAACAAGTAACATTGTTCAATAAAATGTGTACTGGTATTCAACAACAATTAAACTATCCATTTATTAAACATATAGCCAATACTGCTGGTATTTTTAGGCATCCTCAATACCAAATGGATATGGTTCGTTTAGGCATTGGTTTATATGGAGTTGATAGTGCCAATGGTAAAGAAATTCAATTGCAAACCGTAGCAACTTTAAAAACAACCATTGCACAAATACGAAAAGTAAAAGCTGGAGAAACAATTGGTTACAACAAACGTGGCATACTTACAAAAGATAGCACCATTGCAACAATTAGAATTGGTTATGCCGATGGATTTAGTAGAAAACTAAGCAATGGAGTTGGTACTGTTGTAGTAAACAATCAACTAGCAAAAGTAATTGGCAATGTATGTATGGATATGGCGATGATTGATATAACGCATATCAACAATGTAAAAGAAGGTGATGTTGTTGAAGTATTTGGCAACAATTTACCTATACAAGAAGTGGCTAAAAATTGTGAAACAATTGCCTACGAAATAATGACATCCATTAGCCAGCGTGTTAAAAGAGTATATATAGAAGAATAAATTTTTGTATGGAATTAATGAGTTACATAATTATCGTTTTACTACTATTGGCAATTATCATTTTTGCCTTTAAAGCATATGCAATATTTAAGTTTGGTATGCAAAAAACGTATCAGCTTACAGGCAAACAAATTTTTTACCAATACATCTTTCTAATTTGTTTAGCCTTGTCAATCTTGGTAAAATATTGGGATAAAATTATGCAACAATACTAATGGCTCAATGCTAAATAAGCTTGTTTAAATGCTACTTTGTGAGGATTATAGCGTTTAAAAAAAGTATTTAATAGCTCGTATTTACTGCTGTTCATTTTTCCTTCTAATAATTTCTGTCCACCTTCTGCAAACATTTTTTTAGCATCATTTATAGTTATTTTTTGTGTTGCAGCAAACAATGTAAAATCTATTTTAGTCAACTCTCTAGGATAAGCAGCATTTTCAATGTCCAATTCTCCATTGGTATTAAAAAGTCTATAAGTTGGATAATTCCCACCTGCCAAAGCAATTTCATAAGTGCTAGCTGGGGAGTATAAATGAACAGCATTGGGCATAGATAAGTTGTGTAAAGCAGTTTTCCATTCCTCTGTACTTTGTTTAAAACTAATCGTTATAAAAACAATATTGCTATCCATTTCCATGGTGTGTAAACGTTGTTGTAACAATTGAGAATATGGCATTTCAGCTCTACAAGGTGGGCAGCTTGGAAACCAACAATCAACATAAACAACCTTCCCTTTTAAGCTATCTAAATTGTACTTTTTACCACTTGTATCTTCAAACGTAAATTGGTTTAGTTTGTATTGTGGCTGTTGGGCAAAACCAAAAATGCTCCAGCATAAAAGAAACGTTAATTGTACAAGCTTTTTATTCATAAAGTTTAAAGATAAGTGAAGCTTTGTAAACACAAATTGCCACTATTCATTTCCCCTATCTTTGCCCATCTAAAAATTTTTAGCACAGTGAAAGCAAGAAATATAATTTTAATTATTCTAGCAATTATCCTAGCCGATCAGGCATTAAAGTTTTATATAAAATTAAATTATTATACAGGGGAAGAGCACAAAATTGTAGGCAATTGGTTTCGTTTGCATTTTGTTGAAAACGAAGGCATGGCTTGGGGTTGGAAATTTGGTGGAGGCTTTGGTAAAATTGCACTAACACTTTTTAGATTGGCTGCCGTTATTTGGGGTACTTTTTTAATTAAAGATTTTATTCAAAAAAAAATGCACAAGGGCTTTATTATTTGTGCAGGTTTAATTTATGCAGGTGCATTGGGTAACTTGTTAGATAGTATGTTTTATGGATTAATTTTCGACATTAGTTACGATGAACAGCATCCTCAATATTTTATGGTTGTAGCAAAAGCTTTTGCCAACGAACATTATGGAAGTTTCTTGCATGGTAAGGTTGTAGATATGTTTTATTTTCCTTTAATGAAAGGCAATTTTCCTACTTGGATGCCTTTTTGGAGTGGAGAAGAATTTGAGTTTTTTAGACCTGTTTTTAACATTGCCGATGCTTCAATTTCTGTAGGTGTAATCGCTATTTTATTGTTTCAAAATAAATTTTTTAAACATACAGAAGTTAAAAAAACATCCACCATTGAAACTAAAAGTTTGGTAGACGACAATAGTCAAGTATCATAAATTTTTTAACCAGCAGTTGTTCAACTATCAACGTTCTCGGTGTCACTCACTTCAAGGGTTATAACTTTATTCAGCATGAGCAATCAACTTAACTATAAAAATTATTTCATAGCAGCAATTATTAGTTGCATATTATCTGCTGTACTTTTTTATAGTTCATATTCAGCTGGAAAAATCAATCTCTTTCTTTTTTTAAACAATGATTTTGGTATAGTTGCAGATGTTTTTTTTACCCTCTGGACCAACCTTGGCGATGGTGCTATTTGGGCAGTTTTATTGTTTGTCTTTTTAAAATATAGCAAAAAAAATATTCCACTTTTAATTGCAGCTTTTATAATATGTACAGTTTTAGTACAAGTTTGTAAATACATTATTGTGCCTAACGAGTTAAGGCCAGTTGCTGCAATTCAACCAACATCATTAATTCATATTGTACAGTTTATTGAACCACATGAAACTGCAAGCTTTCCGTCAGGACATACATCGGCAGCGTTTAGCTTTTTCTTAATCGGCTGTTTGCTCATCAATAAAAAATGGATAGTTCCAATTGGGCTTTTATATGCAGTATTGGTAGGTTATTCAAGAGTTTATGTAGCACAACATTTTCCTTTCGATGTTGCAGCAGGTATGTTGGTTGGAGTAGTAACAGTTGGGTTATCAATACTCATTCAAAACTGGTGGAATAAAAGAACATCCAAATTTTCTTAATTACTGTTTTTTCAATCCGTGTTTATTCGTGCATCTGTGGCAATTACTTTTCACACGAAGTAACTAAACAAACAAAGAAATGTTTAATAGAGCATTGTTCCTACTTCGTGAACTTAGTAATCTTTGTTTCTTTGTGTAAAAAAGTTACTTCAGTAAAAAAACTGTATTTCGTGTTAATTCGTGTATTCGTGGCAAATCATTTCAGTAATCCCAAATCGGGTTGTGCATATTTATACACTTTAAAATAAATGGTAGTTTTTGTTTGGTTAACACCTTCAATTGTAGAAATTTTATTTACAAATTCAACTAAGTGTTCATTGTCTTTACACATTACATCAACTTCCAAATCATAATCTCCACTCGTCATTGCTAAAAAACTTACTTCTTTAAACTTCGCAATTTTCTGAGCTACTTTTTCTTTCAATGTTGCTGGTCTAACATACACTGCAATATGAGCATAAGAACGAAACCCAACTTTATCTGGATCAACTCTTCCTATAATATTAATAGTACCATCTTCAATTAGCTTGTTAACCCTTGTTCTAATAGTACCTACAGAAACATGTAGCTTATCAGCCATTACTGTAAAACTCATTCTTCCATCTTGTTGTAAGCAAGATAAAACTTCAAAATCTAGGTTGTCTAATGTTGGTTCACTCATATTAGTATGGTGCAAATATCTTGCATAAAAATAAATTATTGATAAATAATTTGGTTATTACTAAAAATATTTTATTTTCAACACTTATTTTTAAAATATTTATAGAATAGTGTTATGAAATATACACCAATACAAAACTACATTAACGGAAAATATGTAGCTGCATCAACATCAAAAACAATGGATGTTGTTTCTCCATTAGATGGCAATCATTTGTCAACAGTTCCAATGTCTTCATATAAAGATTTAGACGATGCAGTTTATGCAGCAAAAGCAGCTTTCCCTGCATGGAGTAAAACGCCCATTAAAGAAAGGGTCCAAGTTTTTTTTAGGTACAAATATTTGTTGGAAAAACACTTGAAGGAATTGTCTGAATTGTGCAGTGAAGAAAATGGAAAAACCTATGGAGAATCTGTTGCTGAAATTGAAAAATGTATAGAGTTAACCGAGTTTGCAACATCATTACCTCAACTAGTTACTGGTGAAGTATTAGAAGTTAGTAGAGGTGTTGAGTGCAGAACAGAACATGTGCCATTGGGTGTTGTTGCTTCAATTGTTCCATTTAATTTCCCCTCAATGGTGCCAAACTGGACCATCCCAAATGCCATTGCTTTAGGCAATTGTATGATTATAAAACCAAGTGAAAAAGTGCCATTAAGTTGTGGTCGTTTAGCTGAATTATTAAAAGAGGCAGGTTTGCCTGATGGTGTACTCAATATTGTTCATGGCGATACAGAAATTGTAGAAGCCATTTGTGATCATCCCGGCATTGAGGCAGTTTCATTTGTTGGTTCGACCAAAGTTGCTAAAATTGTTTACCAGCGTTCTACTCAAAATTTGAAACGTTGTTTGGCTTTAGGTGGTGCAAAAAATCATTTAATGGTTTTGCCAGATGCTATCCCTGCAATGACTGCTCAAAATGTTGCTGCCTCAATGAGTGGCTGTGCTGGTCAACGTTGTATGGCAGCAAGTGCAATGGTTGGTGTAGGTAATATTGATCATATTGTAGAAAAGATTTGTGAAGAAGCAAGAAAGATTGTTCCTGGACAAAACCTAGGCGCTGTTATTAGCAAGGCTTCTCAAGAAAAAATAGAACAATACATTTCTCAAGCAGAAAAAGATGGTGCAAAAATTTTAGTGGATGGTCGCAATACAAAAGTAACTGGCAAAGAAAATGGTTATTATGTTGGCCCAACAGTAATTGATTATGTAACACCAGAAATGAGTGTTGCCAAAGAAGAAATTTTTGGCCCAGTAATTTCCATCATGCGTACCAATACAGTTGATGAAGCTTTGGCAATTGAAAATGCAAATCCTTATGGAAATGCTGCAAGTGTGTTTACACAAAATGGTGGTATGGCTCGTTACATAATTGAACGTGCAAGTGCTGGAATGATTGGTGTAAATGTTGGTGTGCCTGTACCTCGTGAACCTTTTAGTTTTGGTGGCTGGAATGAAAGCAAGTTTGGTGTAGGAGATATTACTGGTAAAAGTTCGATTGAATTTTGGACGAAACTAAAAAAATCAACCACTAAATGGAATGCTGAAGCTGGTGTTAATTGGATGAGTTAATGGCACACGGATACCACAGATTGAATGGATTTAAGGACAGTTCATTAATCCAAATTTCACGAAGTGAAATAAATCAGTGAGTATCCGTTTAAACCGTGTCATCCGTGTGCAGAAAAAAAGCTCAATAAAGTTTTAAACGCTGAAGAGTGCGACGCAACAAATGTTCAATTGAAATACTAAAGCTGGTTACATAAAAAATTAAATTATGAGTACAGAAACATTATCTCAAACACAAGAAATAATTCAAGACAACCTTGAGTATACATTGTTTAGTTGGAGCAAACAAAAAGGGCATACACCAATTGCTGTTGAATATGCTAAGGGCGTTTATTTATATGACTATGACGGCAAAAAATACATTGATTTTTCTAGTGGATTAATGAATGTAAATATTGGTCATGGAAACCAACGTATAACAGAAGCTGTTGTTAAACAAATGCAGCAAGTGGCTTATGTTACTCCAAGTTGTGTTACTAAAGTTCGTGGAGATTTGGGGAAAAAGTTAGCTGAGATTTGTCCGGGTGATTTAAATAAATCTTTCTTTACTTTATGTGGTGCAACCTCTATGGAGAATGCTATTAAACTTGCAAGACTATACACAGGCAAGCATAAAATTTTAAGTCGCTATCAATCCTATCATGGTGCTAGCTATGGTGCAATGGCTGCTAGTGGTGACCCAAGAAGGTTGCCTGCTGATAGTCAACAAGCTCCAAATTTTGTACATTTCGATTTGCCTTATTTGTATCGTTGGGAATATGGCGAAGAAAATTTATTAAAAGAGTCTGTTGCAAGTTTAGAACGTGTAATTGCTTATGAAGGTGGCAACAATATTGCTGCCATTATTTTAGAAGGCGAAAGTGGCTCGTCTGGTTGTTTGCAATACCCTATTGGTTACTTAAAAGCTGTAAGAAGCCTTTGTGATAAGCATGGTATTTTGTTAATAATGGATGAAGTAATGAGTGGTTTCGGACGAACAGGCAAATGGTTTGGTTTCGAAAATCATGGCATTGTTCCAGATATGATTTGTATGGCAAAAGGATTAACCTGTGGTTATTTACCTTTTGGGTGCTTGCAAGTTAGTGATAGAGTTGCTGCAAAATTTGATGATACAGTTTTGGCATTGGGTTTAACATACTCTGCTCATCCAGTTGCTTGTGCTGCAGCTTTAGAAACATTGAAAATTTATGAAGATGAAAAGTTAATTGAGAATTGCAATGCCATGAGTGCTTATCTTAACAGCAGAATAGAAGTTTTAAAAGAGCAACATCCATCAATTGGCGATTGGCGTAATACAGGTTTGTTGGGTTGTTTGGAAATTGTAAAAAATAGAACAACAAAAGAACCGATGGCTCCATTTAATGCTAAGCCAGATGAAATGGTTGTAATGAATAAAGTGGCTGCAAAAATTAAAGAATTGGGCATGTACACTTTTGTTCGTTGGGGTTATGTTTTTATTGCTCCTCCATTGTGTGTAACCAAAGAACAAATTGATGAAGGGTTAGCTATAATAAGTGAAGCATTGAAAATAGCAGATGAACAGTGTAGTTAGCTTAAATTGTTTCAATTATTTTTTGTTTGAATAAAGACTAAAAAATTCGTAACCAACTAACAGCATGAGTAAAGATTTTTTTGAACTTGAGAAAGACATCAGTCAATCTTCTTTATACAATAAAGATTTAGCTCCTGTTCCAATTGCTGAACGTAATTGGAACAAATGGCATATTGCTTCAATATGGGTTGGTATGGCCGTTTGCATTCCTACTTATATGTTGGCAAGTAGTTTAATTAGTCAAGGCATGAATTGGTGGCAAGCTTTGTTAACCATTTTATTGGGCAATGTGATTGTATTAATTCCCATGATTTTAAATGCACATGTGGGCACAAAATATGGAGTGCCATTGCCAGTTTTTTTAAGATTAAGTTTTGGAATTCAAGGTGCAGTTTTGGCATCTTTGTTAAGAGCATTGGTAGCTTGTGGTTGGTTTGGAATTCAAACTTGGATTGGTGGTGCTGCCATTTATCAGTTGTTACTAACCATGTTTCCTAGTTTAGCCAATGCTACATATTTAGGAAATTTTATTGGCTTAAACGCAGCTCAAGCAATTTGCTTTTTATTTTTCTGGACCATTAATATTTATATCATTTATAAAGGCATTCATTCAATTAAATTGTTGGAAGTTTGGTCGGCTCCATTTTTATTAATTATTGGATTGTGTTTATTAATTTGGGCATGGGCAAAAGTGGGTTCTATCAAAGAAATTCTAGATGCATCCTATCATTTATCTAAGCAACCAAATGTAGATTTTTGGAAAATATTTTTCCCTGGCTTAACAGCAATGGTTGGTTTTTGGGCAACCTTATCTTTAAACATTCCCGACTTTACACGTTATGCAAAATCGCAACGAGAGCAAGCTTTAGGGCAACTAATTGGCTTGCCAACTACAATGGCTTTTTATTCATTTATTGGCATTGCAGTAACTAGTGCAACACTGCTTATTTATGGAGAAGCAATTTGGGATCCCGTTGCATTAATGGCAAAATTTAAATCGCCTGTAGTTGTTGCTGTGTCTATGTTTGGGTTAACCATAGCAACATTATCAACCAATATTGCAGCCAATGTTGTTGCACCTGCGAACAGTTTTGCCAACATGGCTCCTAAAAAAATTAGTTTTAAAGTTGGTGGATATATTACAGGTATTTTAGGCATACTTATTTTTCCTTGGAAGCTGATTGCCGATCCCGATGGATATATTTTTAGATGGTTAATTGCTTATTCAGCTTTGTTGGGAGCATTGGCGGGTATAATGATTTGTGATTATTATATCGTTCGTAAAACACAAATCAATTTGGCTGAATTGTTTAACGAAAAAGGCATTTATAAAGGATGGAATAAAATAGCATGGTTGGTTTTTGTTGTAAGTTTATTGCCAGTTATTCCAGGGTTTTTAGTTGCAGTAGGACTTGTGTCAACTACAACATTTCCGCAAACATTGGTAGATTTATATTCTTATGCTTGGTTTATAACATTCGGAATTTCATTTATCTTGTATGCGGGTTTAATGAAGAAGAAATAATTGTGTTACCAGCTGTAGTTTTTTCAATTTAACTTCAGTTGCGTCGCACACTTGTACACCAGAAAATAATTGAACAACCATTCATGCAATTCGTGCATTCGTGGCAAAAAAATAGCTATGAGTATCTTAATCAAAAACGGAAATATCATCACTGCAACAGACAATTATGTTGCCGATATTTTTATAGAAGGTGAAATAATTTCAGCAATTGGTAAAAACTTAAACGTTAGTGCTGATGAAATCATTGATGCAACTGGCAAGCTTGTAATGCCTGGAGGAATTGACCCTCATGTGCATTTGGATATGCCTTTTATGGGCACTTATTCAAGTGATAATTATGAAACAGGTACAAGAGCAGCTTTGCATGGTGGCACAACAACTGTTATAGATTTCATTTTGCAGAAGCAAGGAAATAGTTTACAAGCTGCATTGCAAGAATGGAAAAGCAGAAGCGACAACAATGCAGTTGGTGATTATAGCTTTCACATGGCTGTAACCGACTTTAACGAAAATACTAAAAAAGAAATTCAGCATTTTATAGAAGAAGAAGGCATCACCTCTTTCAAAACATTCATGGCATATAAAGGTGCTTTAATGATTGATGATAGACAGATGATTGACCTAATGTTGGAAGTAAAAAAACATGGTGGATTAATCAACGTTCATGCTACCAATGGCGA
>ERZ724516.584-NODE-584-length-22534-cov-5.805685_pt1 | contig 22534 bp, 12 predicted proteins | sample MGYA00376049_ERZ724516 | MGnify/ENA primary metagenome ERZ724516 (study PRJEB28724, sample SAMN07190886) | activated sludge metagenome | isolation source: activated sludge of sewage treatment plant in Hong Hong | place: USA: Christiansburg, Virginia | collected... | reverse complement strand
GCTGATCTGCCTGATGCATCCAAAGAGAGGCAGCCGCAGGGCTGCCTTTTTCTTTTGTGGCCGGCATGTCTGAGACACTTTCCCTGAACACGCTGCTCCGCCGTGGCATTCGCTTGCCACCGGTCGGCTGGGTGCTGGCCGGGATGCTGGCTTTCTACGTGCTGGCCGGCCTCTTCGGCCGTGACCCGTGGAAGGGTGAAGACGCCATTCACATCGGCACCGCCTGGCAGATGCTGACCCATGGCGACTGGTTGTCGCCTGACCTTGCCGGCCGCGCCTTCCACGAACCACCACTGTATTACTGGAGCGCAGCACTCACCGGCAAAATTTTCGGCTGGCTGTTGCCCCTGCACGAAGCCATGCGCCTGGCCAGCGGCCTCTGGGTCACCTTGGCATTGATCAGCCTTTATTACGCAGCGCGCGAAATCTATGGCCAGGATAGCGCCGCAGCCAGCCCCTTGCTACTCGCCGGTTGTGCCGGTCTGCTCCTTCATGCCCACGATGCGCAGCCGATGCTGATCGGGCTTGCCGCCTATGGCGGCGCGCTCGGTGCACTGGCTGCCATTGGTCGCCGACCACGACTAACTGGTGTTTTCTACGGCATTGCCGTCGCCGGTTGCCTGCTCGGCGCCGGCATTGCACCCACCCTGCCCCTGCTGGCGGCGGCGCCGCTGGCCTGGTGGCTCTCGCCAGACCGTCCCAAAGCGCTACAAACATTGGCAATTGGCCTTGGCATTGCGGCCCTCCTCGCATTGCCGTGGCCGCTCCTGCTGCTAGCCCTTGAACCGGCACGTTTTCACGGCTGGCTGAATACCGAACTGACGCCGCTACGCACCTCATTTTCCTTTACCGGCGCAGGTCGTTTCCTCGCCATGCTGCCGTGGTTCGCCTTCCCGGCACTGCCCCTGGCTGGCTGGACGTTATGGACGCGGCGTAAAACTTTGGCCGCGATGCCGCAACTGCTACCGCTTGGCCTGCTGCTGCTGACCTTCCTGATGCTGGCCCTGGCCTACCGCCCGCGCGAAATTCCTGCGCTGCTCATGCTGCCACCGTTGGCCTTGCTCGCCACCCCTGGTGCGCTTACCCTGCGCCGTGGCGCAGCCAATGCCTTTGACTGGTTCGGCATGATGACCTTCAGTTTCTTTGTCGGTATCGTCTGGCTCGGCTGGTCAGCAATGGCTCTCGGCTGGCCGACAAAACTGGCGAGCCGTGTTGTCATATTACGTCCTGGCTTTGTCGGTCATTTTGACCTGATCGCCTTCAGCATCGGCGTTGTCGCTACTGGCTGGTGGATTTGGCTGATTATTACGGCACCGCGCTCCCCCTATCGCAGCCTGACGCACTGGACGATGGGGTTCACTACACTATGGCTGCTTGCCACAACGCTGATCCTGCCCTGGTTTGACTACGGCAAGAGTTACCGACCGGTCGCTCAGGAAATTGCCAAAATCCTCCCTTCCGGACATGGCTGCGTTGCCGAACGCGGATTAAGCGATACTCAGCGAGCCTCGCTGGCCTATTTTGTCGGAATCGAACCTCTACCTGCCGACTCAAACGCTGGCAAGGAATGCAACTGGGTTTTGGTCACTGGCGATACTCGACCGGAGTTGGCCGCACCAGAAGGCAAATGGACCCGCATCTGGGAAGGTAACCGCCCTGGTGAGCGGAAAGAAAAATTCCGCCTCTACCGGCGTTGACCGCAACAATGTGCAGATCAATGACCGGGAACGATATACCACGTTCCCGTTGAGTCAGAATCACCCCTTGAGGAAATGCTCCCGGTAATATTTGAGTTCATCAATTGACTCATAAATATCCGCCAGCGCGGTATGCCGCCCCTTTTTCTTGAAACCTTTGTAGATTTCCGGTTGCCAGCGCTTGCATAGTTCCTTCAAGGTACTGACGTCCAGATTGCGATAATGGAAAAACTCCTCCAGCTCCGGCATGTAACGCGCCATGAAACGGCGATCCTGGCCGATGGAATTGCCACACATCGGCGAGTGGCCCTTTGATGAATAGCGCTTGAGAAACTCCAGCGCTTCGCCTGCAACCATCGCCTCATCCATAGTGGACACTTTAACCTTGTCGATCAACCCGGAACGCCCGTGCGTTTTCTGGTTCCAATCGTCCATGCCAGCCATTATTTCGTCCGACTGATGTACGACCCAGGCAGGTGACTCGGCAACCAGCTCCAGTTCCGAATTGGTCACCACCATCGCCATTTCGATAATTCGGTCGCCATCCGGGTTCAAACCTGTCATTTCCATATCCAGCCAGACGAGGTTGTTTGCGTTGCCTGCCATATAATTGCCCAATTGCATTAAAACCAGAATTTTCTCACAGCTTGACGCCCACCTTCGTGACTTCGACCTTCAGCACACTCTTTCTCCTCGCCTTCGCTTTCACCCTCGGCATTCGCCTGTGGCTGAAATTGCGTCATATTCGCTTTGTTGCCGCCCATCGCACAACAGTCCCAACTGGTTTTAGCGAACGCATTGCGCTGGAGGCCCACCAAAAAGCGGCCGATTACACGGTTGACCGCAACAAGTTCGCCCTGCGCAGCATTGTTATCGATGCAGCACTCTTGCTCACCCTGACACTGGGCGGCGGTCTAGCCTGGCTGCATGACTTCTGGTCGGGGCATCTGGCAGGCCTGCCTTACGGACTGGCGATGATCTTCAGCCTGATGCTGATCTCCGGCGTCATCGATTTACCGTTTTCGCTGTATCAGCAATTCGTCATTGAGGCACGCTATGGCTTCAATCGCATGACTCTCGGCCTGTTCTTCGCTGACCTGATCAAACACAGCTTGGTCGGGATCGTCATCGGCGCCCCGGTCATTGCTGCCGTGCTATGGCTGATGGGAGCCATGGGCAACTATTGGTGGCTTTATGTCTGGCTCTTCTGGTGTGGCTTCAATCTGCTCATTCTCTTCGTTTACCCGACCTGGATTGCCCCTCTGTTCAACAAATTCTCGCCACTGGAAGACGGCGAAATGAAATCGCGCATCGAAGCTTTGCTCATCCGCTGCGGCTTCCGCTCCAGTGGCCTGTTCGTTATGGACGGCTCGAAACGCTCCAGCCACGGCAATGCCTATTTCACTGGTTTTGGCCAGAACAAGCGCATCGTTTTCTTCGACACCCTACTCGCCCGTCTAACCCCAAGCGAAATCGAAGCAGTGCTGGCCCATGAACTCGGCCATTTCCGTCACCACCACGTCATTCAGCGCATCGTTCTGATGTTTGCCGCCTCGCTCGGCTTTCTCTGGCTGCTCGGCCAATTGATCAATGCACCATGGTTCTACAATGGCCTTGGCGTCCCGGCACAAAATACAGCCCTCGCCCTGATCCTCTTCTTCCTCGTCATCCCGGTCTTCACCTTTCCGCTCAGCCCGCTCAGCAGTTACCTCTCGCGACGCAACGAATTCGAGGCCGATGCCTATGCGGCGCAGCACACAGCCGCTGATGACCTGATTCAAGCGCTGCTCAAGCTCTATCAGGATAACGCCTCGACGCTGACCCCTGACCCACTGCACTCGCTTTTTTACGACTCCCACCCGCCAGCGGCGCAACGCATCGACCGTTTGCAAACACTGGAGCAAGCCACATGAAAACACTAACTTCGCTAGTTGCCATTTCTCTGATTTCCCTGCCCGCCCTCGCCAGTGATCCATGGGGCGATGCCGACCCCAAAGTCGGCAAGGAACATCACGACAAGGCCTGCATCGCCTGTCATGTGCGGCTCTATGGCGGTGATGGCAGCAAAATGTACACCCGCGACGGTCGCCTGCTGTCAACCAAGCTTGATGTTCTGCAACGCGTCGCCACCTGCAACTCGCAGGTCAAGGCTGGCTGGTTCCCGGAAGAAGAAGCCGAGGTTGCCGCCTATCTCAACCAGAAATACTACCAATTCAAAGACTAATGGACGGACGCGTCATCGCCGCCCACGGGCGCCAATACATTGTTGAATTACCTGACCGCTCTCGGCTGAGCTGCTTCCCGCGCGGCAAGAAAAGTGATGTCGCCTGTGGCGACCGCGTCGAGATTGAGCAAACATCCGACAATCAGGGGGTGATCAACCTCATACAGCCGCGCACCAGCCTGCTCTATCGCTCCAATGAGGTCAAACAAAAGCTGATTGCCGCCAATGTCGATCAGGTCGTCATTGTTGTCGCCACCGAGCCTGGCTTTTCGGACGAACTGGTCACTCGTGCCTTGCTGGCGGTCGAAAGCGAAGAGATCGAACCGCTCATTGTCCTCAACAAAAGTGATCTGACTGACAAGCTGGCGCAAGCCCGCGAACGCCTCACCATTTTTACCCAACTCGGCTACCGCATACTCGAACTCTCGGCGCTGGAACACGCCGAAGACCTGCGTCCTGCCCTGCAAGGCTTTACCAGCGTGCTGGTTGGCCAATCCGGCATGGGCAAATCGACGCTGGTGAATACACTGGTTCCGGAAGCCCATGCCGCAACGCGTGAAATTTCTTCCGCGCTCGACTCTGGCAAACACACCACCACCCATGCCACGCTCTATCACCTAGACGACGCAAGTGAACTGATTGACTCCCCTGGTCTGCAGGAATTCGGCCTTGGTCATCTTGACCGCCAGGAAATTGAATACGCCTTCCGCGAATTTCGCCCATTTGTTGGCCAATGTCGATTCCGCGATTGTCGCCACGACCGCGAGCCGGACTGCGCACTAATTGCTGCGGTCAACGCCGGAATCATCGATAAAAGACGTTTTGCCACCTATCACCGCATCGTCGCCAGCATCCGCTAAATCCTACCTAAGTCATAGCATTCTTGACCAGAAGGCTAGATAATCAGAATAAGTCGTCACCCACAAGACGACCAATAGAGGAGTGTCATGGCAGCCATTCAGCCCACCATCCTGATCGTAGATGACACACCCGAGAACCTCAGTGTTCTTGGCGAGCTATTGCAATCCTGTTACCGGGTCCGTGCTGCCAACTCAGGCCGGCGCGCCTTGCAGATTGCGCACGGCTCGCCGCAGCCTGACCTCATCCTGCTCGACGTGATGATGCCGGAAATGGACGGCTTTGATGTCCTTGCCCAATTACGCGGCCATCCGGCTACCCAGCATATTCCGGTTATTTTCGTCACGGCCATGGATGGCACCGAGGATGAAGAACGTGGCCTGGATAACGGCGCGGTCGACTACATCACCAAGCCGATACGCCCGGCCATTGTGCTCGCCCGCGTCCGTTCGCAACTTGAACTGAAGCTGGCGCGCGACATTCTGCGTGACCAAAACAGCTATCTCGAATCCGAAGTTGCCCGGCGGATGGCTGAAAACCAGATCATTCAGGACATCAGTATTTTGGCCCTTGCCCGCCTCGCTGAAATCCGCGACCCGGAAACCGGCAACCATCTGCGCCGCACCCAGGAATACGTTCGCGCCCTCGGCCAGGCCCTGTGCCAGCATCCCCGTTTCTCCGGTTTTCTTGACGACACGACAATCAACGCACTGGCCAAATCGGCGCCACTCCACGATATCGGCAAGGTCGGCATTCCCGATCACATCCTGCTCAAGCCCGGTCCCCTGACGCCTGAAGAGTGGGTGATCATGAAAACCCACGCCAAGCTGGGCAGCGATGCCATTGCCCAGGCCGAACAAGACGCCTCGGAACAAGTCGAATTTTTGGCACTGGCCAAGGAAATCGCCCATTCCCACCACGAAAAATGGAATGGTAGCGGCTACCCCGACGGTCTGGCCGGCGATGCCATTCCGATCGCCGCACGCCTGATGGCGCTCGCCGATGTCTTCGATGCACTGATCTGCAAGCGGGTCTACAAATTAGCGTTCAGTTTTGATGAAGCCAGAAACATCATTACCCGGGACAGCGGCAGCCATTTCGACCCCGATATCGTCACCGCCTTTAACGACAATTTTGAGCGTTTCAAAGCCATCGCCGAAGCCTACGGAGAATAGGCAAATTTACAAGCCTGGCCAAAGGGGGCAATAAGTATGACCACGGATCACGAACCGCTAGCAAGCCAGATGCACGAACTCGCCAATGAGCGTCTCCAGTTGCGCACGCTGCTCGACACGCTACCGGATCTGATCTGGCTGAAAGACCAGGAAGGCATCTATCTCAGTTGCAACAAGCGATTTGAGCAGTTTTTCGGGGCCAGTGAAGCCGAAATTGTGGGCAAGACTGATTTCGACTTTGTCGACCACGAATTGGCCGAGTTTTTCCGCGCCAATGACCGGGCTGCCCTCGCCGCAGACTCACCACGCAATAACGAGGAATGGGTCAGCTTCGCCAATGATGGCCATCGCGAATGGCTGTTGACCACCAAGGCACCGATGCGCGACAGCGCGGGAAAGCTGGTCGGCGTTCTTGGTATCGGCCGCAACATGACCGAGATCAGGGAACTGCAGGAACGCTTCGAGGCTGCCTTCAATGCCAGCCCGGTTGCCATTTCGATTACGGAACTGGAAACCGGCATTTTTTTGGAGACCAACGCCCAATACGCAAGCATGTTGGGTTGGCAGCGCGAAGAACTGCTGGGTCAGCGCTCGATCAACGTCAATCTGTGGCCTGACGCCCAGGCGCGCGAAGCCTGGGTCACACTGCTCAAGGCCAACGGCCTGTTGCGCGACTATCAGACTACTTGGCACCATCGCAATGGCTCACCCATCCAAGTCAGCATTTCCGGTGAAATCATCACCTTGCATGGCAAGATCTTCGTCGTAGCTTTTATTCTTGACCTCACCGAGCGCCGGCGTGCCGAAGCCGAGGTCAATCAGTTGCAACGCCGCCTCGCCACTGCCTTTCGCGTCGCGCCGGTCGCCGCCTGCGTCACCCGTTTAACCGATGGCAAGATTGTTGATGCCAATGACCGCCTGCTGCGTGAATACAGCTGGACGCGCAATGAATTGCTGGGTAATACAACGATTGAAGCCGGATTGTGGGGAATAGAAGGTGATCGCCTGAAAATGGTAGACACCATTCGTCGCACTGGCCACATCACCGATTTTGAAACCATAGGTATCGGCCACGATGGCCGTGCACGACCGATAAGCCTGTCGGCCGAAGTCTTCGAAATGGATGACGCACCACATCTTGTGGCCTTCATCGTGGACCTGACCGAAAAACGCCAGGCGGAAAGCGAACTTGCTCAGCATCGAGAGCATCTCGAAGAACTGGTCAGCCGCCGCACAACCGAACTGCAACAGGCCAAACTGGCGGCCGAACATGCCAACAAGGCCAAGAGTACCTTCCTGGCCAATATGAGCCACGAAATCCGCACGCCGATGAACGCCATCATTGGCCTCACTCATCTTGCTGAACGGCAAACCACCGATGCCACTCAGCTCGGCCGGCTCAACAAGGTCAGCGATGCGGCACATCATCTGCTGGCGATCATCAACCAGATTCTCGACATTTCAAAAATCGAGGCCGGCAAGCTGGAACTGGCACCCATCGATTTTTCCCTACATCGCGTCGTCGACAATGCCAGCGCCCTGATCATCGACCGCCTGAACTCGCATGGCCTCGCCTTCACCTGTGCCATCGACCCCGATCTGCCGCCTACCCTGCATGGTGATCCACTGCGCCTGGGCCAGATACTGCTCAATTTTTTGTCCAACGCCGTCAAATTTACCGAAGCTGGTGAAATCGCCATCAGTGTCAGCCTGCTACGTGAAAGCGCAGCTGGTTTGTTGCTGCGCTTCGCCGTGCGCGATACCGGGCCGGGCATTCCGTTTGAGGAGCAGGGGCGTATTTTCTCCCCCTTTGAACAGGCCGACAGTTCGACTACCCGCTGCTTCGGTGGCACGGGTCTCGGCCTCAGTATCGCCAAGGCGCTCGCTGAAATGATGGGCGGTGAAACCGGCATCATCAGCCAGCCGGGCAACGGCAGCACCTTCTGGTTCTCCGCCTGGCTCAAGCACGCCCAAAACCCGGCGGCCGATCTCGTTCTGCCGATCGCCCCGGACGACGCCGAGCACTTACTAGCTACTGCCTACCACCGTTCAAATATCTTGCTGGTTGAAGATAACGTCATCAACCAGGAAGTTGCCCTCGAATTGCTCGCCGCCGCTGCCCTCAATGCAGATCTTGCGGTCGACGGGGAAAAAGCCGTCAAAATGGTCGCCGCCAAAGCCTACGACCTGATCCTGATGGACATGCAGATGCCGGTCATGGATGGGGTTGCCGCTACCCGTAGCATTCGTGCCAGCGGCGGAACCATGCCCATACTGGCGATGACCGCCAACGCCTTTGGCGACGACCGCCAGCGCTGTCTTGATGCCGGTATGAACGACCATGTCGCCAAGCCGGTCGATCCGCAAAATCTCTATTCGGCCCTGATCAAGTGGCTGCCGACGCCGGGTCTATTCACCAGAAACACACTGGCCAGCACAGAAAAGCCCACCACACCAACCGCCAGCGAGCTGACCATAACACTGCTCGCCACCATCCCCGGCCTTGACCCGGAACTTGGCCTCAAGGCCGTACGCGGCAAACTACCCAGCTACCAGCGACTTTTACAGAGTTTTGTCCGCTCTCATGGCGAAGATGCCGGCGCCATCGAAACAGCACTTGCCGGCAACCAGCTCGAAGATGCCAGGCGCCTTGCCCACAGCCTCAAGGGTGCCTCGGCCACACTCGGCCTGACCGAGATCAACGAGGTCACCAAAGAACTTGAGGCAGCCCTGCGGCAGTCCGCCCCAGCAGAGCAGACCTCCGCCCTCCTCGCCCGGCTTGGTGCCCGGCTTGCCGGCACAAGCAATGCCCTGAACCAGTTGTTCAGCACCTACCAAGCGCCCTGAAAATGACCACGTTTGCGCCGTCCACCCTCGCCGACATCATGACGCGGGGCGCCCAGTCGATTTCTCCGCAAACTTCGATCAAGACCGCGGCCAGCCTCATGGCCAGCGAACATCTCTCCAGCCTGGTGGTCGCCGAGGATGGCATGACGCTCGGTATCGTCACCGAAAGCAACATACTGCGCGCTATCCACGAGCGCCGGCCAACAGATAACGAAGTCAGTAGCATCATGTCGCAGCCGGTAGTCAGCGCGCCCCCCGACATGGAACTGCTCACTGCCCGCGACCTGCTCGACAAAAACAAAATCCACCACCTGGTTGTTGCAGATCAGCAGGGCACCACACTGGGCATAGTCAGCGAAACTGACTTCTGTCTTTACCTGGGCACCAAAGCATTTCGCCACCTGCGCACGCTGGAGGGCGTCATGGACCGGGAAATGCCGCGCCTGGCGCCGCAAACGCCATTGACCGATGCCATTGCCTGCATGATCAACAGCGCTGCCGATTATCTGATCGTTACCGACAACGGCAAGCCGCTAGGCATACTGACCGAACGCGACATGCCGCGCCTGCTACATGACTTTCCCGTACCCGGCGCGATTCCCGTGGCTCAGGTCATGCGACAGCCAGTCATTGGCATTGGCATTGACGAATCGATAACCACCGCGCTCGACATCATGACTGAGCGCCACCTGCGGCACATGGCGGTCACTGACCCGCAGGGCATGATCCTCGGCGTCATCAGCCAACGTCGATTATTCGATCAGCTGGCCATGCATCAACTTGAGGCCGCCTTGAACAAGGCGCAGCAGGAGAACACACAACGCCGGCTGGAAACTCATCTGCAGCTTGCCCTCAAAAGTGCCGGGGCGGGTGGCTGGGAATATTTTCATGAACGTGACCAGTTCGTTGCCAGTGACAGCCTGCTTGCCCTGCTCTCACGCTCGGCGATTGAAATGCCACAAACCTTGGCGCAATGGCTGGGCATGGCACATCCCGACGACCTCGCCAGACTGAACGTTGCGGTCGACCAGCTACAACAAGGAATAATTGACGGGCCACTGGAATACCGCCTGCAGCGCACGGATGACAGCTGGATCTGGGTTGAATCCCAGCTTTGCGTCATCGAACGCAGCAGCAATGGCGCACCACGCATTTCAGCAGGCATCCTGACCGACATTTCAAGGCGCCGCGCTGAACGCCAGAAAATCATCCAGCAGAATCGTGCCCTGACCTTGCTGAGCGGCGTTGCCCGGGCGATCAGCCACAACGAGGATCAAGCCAGTCTCCTTGCCGAAATATGCGTCCTCATTACCGAAGTCGCCGGTTACCCACTGGCCTGGATCGGTGAAGCCCAACGCGACGCCACGCACTCGGTTCGCGTGCTGGCCGAAGCCGGATTCAGCGCGGGCTATGTCGACAGACTAAAAATTTCCTGGGCCGATAATATCTATGGCCAGGGCCCAACCGGTCGTGCCATTCGCAGTGGTGTTCCGGCCATCTGTCGCAACGTGCACGATGATCCAAGCTATGCCCCGTGGCGAGCAATGGCGCTGACCTTCAACTATCACGCCTCGATTGCCCTGCCTTTGCGCATTTCCGGCTCGGTCGTCGGCGCCATAAATCTCTATTCCCAGAACGAGGATGCCTTTGACGCAGCAGAAATCAGCCTGCTCGAAGACATGGCCGGCGAAATCGGCGCCGGCATCGGCCGCCTGCTCGCTCAACAAAAGCAGGATGAGAATGAAGCCGCCCTGCATGAAGCCCAAACCATCGCCCGCCTTGGCCATTACCGTTGCTTCCCGAAAGCAGACTTTTGGGAAAGCTCGCCCTTGCTCGATGAAATTCTCGGGATAGATCTGGCTTATCCCCACAACTTTGCAGGCTGGCAGGGGCTAATTCATCCGGACGACAGGATGGCACTGACCATTTATGCGCAGGATGATGTTTTTGGCAAGAAACAGGCATTCAAAAAAGAGTACCGCATCGTCCGACCCAATGATGGTGAAGTACGCTGGGTGCTGGGTACAGGAAAACTCCGGCTAGCGGAAGATGGTCAAGTCCTGGAGATGTTAGGCACCATCCAGGACATCACCGAACAGCGCCTCGCCCAGGAAACGCTGCAGGCACGCCTTGAAGCCCTGGTCGATGAACGCACCCGTGAATTGCTCGTTGCCAAGGATCATGCCGAAGCCGCCAGTCGCACCAAAAGTGCTTTTCTGGCCAACATGAGCCACGAAATCCGCACCCCGCTCAACGCCATCCTCGGCCTTACCCATCTGGCCCAGCGCGAAGCCAGCGAACCGGCTCAGCGCGAGCGACTGGGCAAGGTCAGCAATGCCGCCCAACATCTGCTTGGTATTCTCAACGACATCCTCGATTTCTCCAAAATTGAGGCTGGCAAGCTGGTTCTGGAAAGCAGCAACCTCGCCCCGGCAGATATTCTGGCCAACACCCGCAACCTGATCATCGAGCGGGCCGAGGCCAAAGGATTGCCAATAGATATCGAAATCGATCCGCATCTTCCCGCCGTTGTGCGTGGCGACACCATGCGCCTGCAGCAGATCCTCCTCAACTTCCTCTCCAACGCCGTCAAGTTCACTGCCCAGGGCCGCATCACCCTCGCTGCGCGCCTGCTCAAGCGCAGCGGCACTAGGCTCGACATGCATTGTGAAGTTCGTGACACGGGGATTGGTATCCCTCCGGAAATTCAGGCCCGGCTATTTTCGCCGTTTGAGCAAGCCGACAGCTCAACCACCCGACGCTTTGGTGGCACCGGCCTTGGCCTGGCAATCAGCCTGCGTCTTGCTGAAGCCATGGGCGGAGCGATTGGGGTCAACAGCAAACCCGGCCAAGGCAGCACTTTCTGGTTCACCGCACGCCTCGAAGAAGCGTCCACGGATCCTCTGCCCGTCCTTCCCCGAGCAGTACAACACCACGAGTACCAAGTGGCTGCGCTCCATGCCGGCGCCCACATTTTGCTCGCCGAAGACAACCCGACCAACGAAGAAGTCGCCACCGAACTACTGGAATGCGCCGGCATGCAAGTCACCGTAGCCCGTGATGGCGCACAGGCACTGACCCTGGCCAGCAGGCAGCACTTTGATATGGTCCTGATGGACATGCAAATGCCAGTCATGGATGGCCTTGAAGCGACGCGCCGCATTCGCGCCCTGCCCGGCTGGTCGGACATACCGATTCTGGCAATGACGGCCAATGCCTTTGGTGACGACCGGAGCGCCTGCATCAGCGCCGGCATGAATGACCACGTGCCCAAACCGGTCAACCCGGAGGTTCTGTTCACCGCCCTGCTGCACTGGCTGTCGGCTGACTCGGCCGCACCCCAGCCCCCTGGCGTACCAAAGCACATCACGCAGAGTCAGCCCGCCATGGCGAGCGTGGACCTGAGCACAATTCCCGGTCTCGACCTTGATTTCGGTCTCAAATCAGTGCGTGGACGGATGGATAGCTACCGGCGTCTGCTCACCAATTTTGCCAATAGCCATCTTGAGGACTTTCAACATATCACCAGCAAGCTCGCCGCCAACGACCATAACGAGGCCCGCCGCCTGGCCCACTCAATCAAAGGCGCCGCCGCTACGCTGGGTGCGGTCGCCATCCAGAGAGCAGCCAGCGCACTGGAGCAGGCCATCAAGGAATCGCGCACGCCCACTGAAATCACACGACTCCTGGCCGAAACCGCCCACTGTTACCAGCAGTTGAATGCTTTTCTCGGCGTCTGCAAAGTCGAGCAGACGGCACCTGGCGCCGGCCTCGACAGCGCAGCCTGGCTTGCCGCCCAGCCAACGCTGCTCGCCCTGCGCCAGCAGTTATCAGATGGCGACCTTAGCGCGCAAACCCTGCTAGGTGAACAAGCGCCCTTGCTGCGTAACCTGCTCGGCTCGCGTTACAAGACTTTTGAAGACCATATCTCCAGCTTCGATTTCGAAGCGGCACTCGCCCTGCTCATGGAAGCCGCACCATGAGCCCCGCCAAAACCCGCATCAACCTCCCACGCTGGTTGCTGGTAGCCTTTACCAGCGTTTTTTTGTTATTAGCCGGCGGCGGCATCTGGCTTTATCAGCAGGAGGAAACACACGCACTGCACGAAGCCAGCGAACAACTTACTGCGGTCGGCACCTTGCTCAACAAGCAGATTATTGATTGGCGACGCGAGCGGATTGCCGATGGAAACACCCTGGCCAACAGCGTATTTCTTATCGCTCGCATAGAACAATGGCTGCGTGATGGTAATCCGGCAACGGAAGCCGGCATCCGCACCCACCTGATGCACTATCGCGACAACCATCGCTACCACGATGTCGTATTACTCGACAGTGATGGCAAGCTCCGCCTCAGTATCAATGGGCGCCAAGGCCCCATGGCACCGGATGCGCTGGATGAAATCCAGCAATCCCGACTAACGCAGAAAGCGATTCTGACCGACATTCACCGCTCCCCGGAATCCGGCAAGCCACATGCCGATGTGCTCGTCCCGCTCTTTGATTACAGCACCCAGTCGCCGCGCCATGTCGGCACCCTCCTGTTGCAAGTGAATCTTGATGTTTTTCTTAACCCTACCTTGCGTGATTGGCCCCTACCCAGCGCGACGGCCGAGACATTATTGGTGCGCCGTGACGGCGAAGAGGTGTTATTCCTCAACCCACTGCGCTTTAAGCCTGATGCAGCCCTGAACATGCGCATACCAAGCAGCCAGACTAACGTACCCTCGGTCATGGCCGTTTTTGGCGGGCAGCTCGGCTTTGCTGAAGGCCTTGGCTATGATGGCAGGCCAGTACTGGCCCACCTGAGCAAAATACCCGACAGCAACTGGACCCTGGTCACCAAAATAACGCGCGATGAAGCGCTGAGCAACTGGCGCCATATCTCCAACATGATCACCGCCCTGACCATCGGCCTGCTGCTCGCGGCTAGCGGGATTTTTGGCTTCGTTTACCAGTCGCGCGGCCTGCAACGATTCCGTTCACTGCTTGAGGCAGAGACGACCAACAATGCACTGCGCCAGCGCCTGCATCTCGCATTCCAGGCCAGCCCGTTGGCCGCCTCGATCACGCGCGCCAGTGATGGTCATTTTGTAGACGTCAATGAGCGCTTCGAGCAGAACTTTGGCTGGGAAAAAGATGAGTTGCTGAACCAGCGCTCGATCGACATACACCTGTGGCCGGATCCCGAGATGCGCAAGCTATGGGTCAGCCAATTACAGAATATGAAAACTGTGGTTAATCACGAGGCGGTATTTCTCGACCGCACCAGCCATCCGCACGATGTTGAACTCTCGGCCGCCATGCTGGATCTTGATGGTGTTCCACATGTACTCGCCTTCATTAACGACGTCACCGAAAAACGGCGGGGCGAATGCGAACTGGCCGACTACCAACGCCGGCTTGAAGCCATGGTTGGCGAGCGGACCAGCGAGCTTGCCCTGGCCAAAGATCTCGCCGAGCAGGCCAACCGGGCCAAAAGTGCCTTCCTGGCCAACATGAGCCATGAAATCCGGACGCCGCTCAATGCCGTTCTCGGCATCACTCACCTGATGCAACGCGATGCGACCGAGCGTCAGGCAAGCGAGCGCCTGAGCCAGATCTCGGATTCGGCGCAGCACCTGCTGGCGGTAATCAACGACATTCTCGACATCTCAAAAATAGAGGCCGACAAGCTCCGCCTGGAGCAAATCGATTTCGCCCCCGGCCGTCTGCTCAGCGACGTGCTGCAAATGATCGAATTCAAAACCCGCGACAAGGGGCTTGGGCTGTCTGCGGAAATCGACCCGGCACTGCCCGCTGCATTGCATGGCGACCCGGTTCGCCTGCAGCAGATTCTGCTCAATTACCTGTCGAATGCGGTCAAATTCACGCAGAGCGGTCATATCCTGTTACGCGCCCAAGTCGTCGAATCAGTTGGTAACCGGGTGATTCTGCGTTTTGAGGTCGAAGACAGCGGCATCGGCATCAACGCCGAAACCCAAAAACGTTTGTTCACCAGCTTCGAGCAGGCTGATACCTCGACAACCCGCAGCTTTGGCGGCACCGGCCTCGGCCTTGCCATCAGTCGCCAGTTGGCGCATTTGATGGGTGGTGAAACCGGTGTCGTCAGCACACCAGGCAAAGGCAGTACCTTCTGGTTGTCGGTTTGCCTGGAAATTGCCACCGCACCCCTGCCCACAGAGAATGTTGCGGTCGACATCGATTTTGAGGCAGAAATTCGCCGCTCGTGCAGCACAGCCCAATTGCTGCTGGTCGAAGACGACCCGATCAATCAGGCCGTGGCCAGCGAAATTCTTGGCGCGGCGGGTTTGCACCCGACACTGGCCGAGAACGGCGAACAAGCTGTCGCACTGGCCGGCACCCAGCACTTTGACCTGATCCTGATGGACATGCAGATGCCGGTCATGGATGGCCTGGAGGCGACGCGCCGGATTCGCCTGCTGCCCGGCCATGCCCTGACACCGATCCTGGCGATGACTGCCAACGCCTTTGGTGAAGACCGCGATGCCTGTCTGCAGGCCGGCATGAATGGCCATATTGCCAAGCCGGTCAGTCCTAAAGTGCTTTATGCAGCCCTCCTCAAGCACTTGCCGCACAACCCGCCCGCACCCAACAAGGCGCCCATGTCCGACACAGAATTCACTTTGGGCAGCCCAACGCCCGATATCGATGCAATTGTTAGAAATCTGGCGCAGATTCCCGGCCTCGATATCAAAACAGGCATGGCTGCAATGCGCGGCAAAGCCGACAAATACCTCAACCTGCTGGATAAATTCATCAAACACAGCGCCGACACCATGGCTGAAGTACAAAACAGCATCAGCAACAGCGACCATCCGACAGCCCAGCGCCAAGCCCATTCACTCAAAGGTGCAGCCGGTTCGCTTGGCTTGGAAAGCCTGCGGACGGCAGCGGCCAAACTAGAAGCTGCGCTGCGCGAAAATGCCCCTGCCAATATAACAACGCCGCTGCTGCTCCAACTCGAAACCGTAGAGCGTGAGTTCAGCAATGCCCTGCAAAGGGCATTGGGGAGCACAGACAAAAATGCACCGGACACCTGCGATGCCAGCGCGGCGCGCGATCTCTTCGGCCGCCTGCTGACTTTTCTCGCGGAAGACGATATGCGCACCGGCGACCTTGTGCGTCGCGAAATCGATTTGCTGACTGCCGCCCTGGCTGGTGATTTCGCCGACTTTGAACGCCTGATCGACAATTACGACTTCCCCGGTGCGCTTGAGCTTCTGCAACGAGTGCTCGCGACCCGCCCTGAATTTCGCCCGGAGTAAGCAAGATGGCCTTGATGAACTGGAACAAGCATTTTGTCACCGGCATAGAGATTATCGACAGCCAGCACCTCGGCTTGGTCAAAATGATCAACGACAGCGCCCCCATTCTGGCGCGGGCTTACAAGCACTACCCGGCACATGCCGACAAACTGCTCAACCAACTGACTGACTACGCGGTATTCCACTTCCGGACCGAAGGCGATCTGATCCGGAAATATGTCATTGATCCCCGGCACACAGAGAGCCATTTCAGTGCCCACAAGGAATTTGCCGACTCGGTCAGCGCCATGCGTACGCTATACCAGCGTGGAGACACACTGACCGGTGGCTCCCTGCTCAGCTTTCTCGCCAACTGGCTGGTTTTTCACATTCTTGGTGAAGATCAGGCACTGGCCCGCCAGATCCGCGCCATCGAAGCGGGTGCCACCCCGGCCGCGGCCTATGACAATGCCGGTGGCGCAAATCACGACCCTAGCCACGACTCACTGACCCAGGCACTGATCGATCTCTACGCACTGATGACTGAGCAAAACCGCACGCTGCTCGAGATGAACCACGAACTGAAAGAACACCGCGACAATCTGGAAACCCTGGTCAATGAGCGTACCCAGGCACTGGAGCAGGCGCGCCTGGCAGCTGAAACAGCCAACCGGGCAAAGAGTGCCTTCATCGCCAACATGTCGCATGAAATCCGTACCCCAATGAACGCCATCGTCGGCCTGACCTGGGTACTCCATGAGCAAAGCACCGACCCGGCGCAGCGCGGCAAGCTGCAACAGGTGCGCAATGCCACCCAGCAATTGCTCTCAGTCATCAATGACCTGCTCGACATATCGAGTATCGAATCAGAACAGCTGGCGCTGGAACCGCTTGATTTCGACCTTCAGCACGTTGTGCAACATGCCGTCGCCGCCAATGCCCCGCGTGCTGAACAAAAGGGCTTGCGCCTGCGCATTGTCGAAACGACTCCCGTTCCAAGCCTGCTGCGCGGTGACCCGGTACGCATTGCACAAATCATCACCAACTTTTTGTCCAATGCCATCAAATTCACCCACGCAGGTGAGATCAGCATTGAGCTCTCTCTCAGTCCGACAGCCCCCGACAGCACCACACAATTGCGCTGCGCGGTACGCGACCAGGGCATAGGCATTGCCCCGGAACAGAAAACCAGCCTGTTCAAACCCTTTAACCAGGCCGATCCCTCAAGTCGCCGGCGCTATGGTGGCACCGGCCTCGGCCTGGCCATCTGCAAACGCCTGACCGACATGATGGGCGGGCGTATCGGCGTCGAAAGCGAAACTGAAGAGGGGAGTATTTTCTGGTTCGAGATTCCGTTAACCGTAATTGCTGCTCCTCATGAGGTCACCGCCGGCAAAAGCACCGCGCATGAGACTCACCAGACGGCGCAGGTCATCGATCACAGACGTGTGCGCGAGATTCTGCAACGTTTGAGTGGCCTGCTAGGCGACGACGACATCCAGGCCATCAACCTGTGGCGCGAAATGGCCGATATCCTGCGTCCAGCACTGGGCCAGACTGCCAGCCGCCTGGAAGGCGAATTGAACAACTACAACTTTGAAACAGCGCTGGAACTCGCGCGTAACGCAATTGCCACCCTTGATGACTGAAGATAACCGCCAGCAACGCGGGCCAGAGGCTAATGGGTTTACGGTTTAGCCCACCAATCCCTGGCCACCAGGCCTACCACATAGCCACTGGCAAAACAGGCGGTGAGCAGATAGCCACCTGTTGGTGCTTCCCAATCCAGCATCTCGCCAGCGACGAAAGTTGCCGGCATCTCGCGCAGCATCAATTGATCATTGAGTGCTTCAAAGCAGACACCACCAGCCGTGCTGATCGCTTCATCAAGCGGCCGGGTAGCGATCACCGGCACCTCTAGCGCCTTGATCGCTGCCGCCAGGCTGCTGGTTACGGTCAACGTCTCTGGTGAGCAGAATTCTCGCAACAAAGCGGCCTTGACACCTTCGATGCCAACCCGCCGCCGCAGGTGATTAGATAGCGAATCTCGGCCCTGAGGACGTGAAAGCTCGGTAATCAGCCGCTCCAGGCTACGCCCCGGCGCCAGATCCAAAGTCAGGCTGGCCCGGCCGTCACGCTCCAGCGCATCACGCAGCGGCGCCGAGAGTGCGTAGATCAGGCCACCTTCAATACCGTTTTCAGTGATGTTGAATTCACCCTGCTGACACTGCTGGCCAATCGAGGCCACAACCGGCTTGACTGGCTGCCCGGCGAATCGTTCACGAAAGTGATTGCTCCATGCCACATCGAAGCCGCAGTTGGCTGGTCGCAACGGCTGAATATGCACCCCGCGCGCTTCCAGCAGCGGCACCCAGGCGCCATCCGATCCCAGTTGTGCCCAACTCCCACCACCCAGCGCCAGAATGACCACATCGGCCTGTAGCGCCACCTCGCCCTGTGGCGTGGCAAAGCGCAGGCGGCCATCGTCCTGCCAACCGAGCCAGCGATGACGAACATGAAAGTGCGCGCCAGCAGCACGCAAGCGCTGCAGCCAGGCACGCAAGAGTGGCGCAGCTTTCATTTCGCTGGGAAAGACGCGGCCCGAGGTGCCGACAAAGGTTTCTATACCGAGAGCAGCGATCCATTCACGCAGCGCCTGCGGCCCAAAGGTATCGAGGAGCGGCGCAATATTCGGCGCGCGCGCGCCGTAACGGGCGACAAAAGCCGGCAGCGGTTCGCTGTGGGTGATGTTCATGCCGCCCTTGCCGGCCATCAGGAACTTGCGGCCAACCGAGGGCATGGCGTCAAAAATATCGACGTTTACACCGTTAACCGCGATAGTTTGCTCTGCCGCCATCAAACCGGCCGGTCCGGCGCCGATGATGGCAACACGCGGCATCAGTCTTTTTTGGCCGCGACGGCCGGTAGCTCGGCGGCTTTTTCAGGGGGTTTCGCGGCAGCAACTGGCGCTGCTTTGACCGCTTCAGCCGCTTTCAGGTCTTCCTTACGCAGCGTCGGCAACTCTTCCTCATCGAGCGGGGTCACCGTAACCTCGACTTCCGGCTCGGCACCACCCCCACCGAGGAGAATGCCGCGCAATGGCGAGATATCACCAAAATCACGCCCCACAGCGATGGTGATATGTTCAGTATTCGGCAACAAGTTATTGGTTGGATCAAAATCCACCCAGTCGTCACCAAAGCCAGGCGCATAGACAGAGACCCAGGCGTGCGAAGCATCAGCACCGATCAGCCGGGGCTTGCCCGGTGGCGGACGGGTCAGCAGATAGCCGCTGACGTAACGCGCCGAGAGACCGAGAGCGCGCAGGCAGGCGATCATCAAGTGAGCGAAATCCTGGCAGACGCCACGCTTCTTTTCCAGCACTTCCATGACCGGCGTAGACACCGTGGTGGCCTCGGGGTCGAACGTGAATTCCTTGAAAATCTTTGCCATCAATGCCTGCGCACCGATCAACACCGGCCTCCCAGGTGGGAAGCAATCAGCGGCGTAATATGCCAGCTCGTGCTTGATACGAACGTGCGAACTCTCAAACAGGAAGCGCGCAGCATTGAGATCTTCCGGCGTGGGAACAGATGCATCGTAAGCCAGGCGGTCGCGCAACTCCTCCCAAGGCATTGAGGTTTCCAGCGCGTCGGGGAGATGCGGCATCACCGAGACAGTCATCGCCGAACTGATGCGCAGGCTGCCGTGTGGTGCATGAAAGGCGATCCAGGTCACTGGGTTGCCAAAGGCATCCTGGCCATCACGCCGCCAGTTGGGCTTGGGCGTGACAATAATTTGCTGCTCTTCGATCTGCTGCCAGGCAAGAATCCGAGGCGAGAGGTGCAATTGCTGCTGCGACAGCGAAACCGAGCCACCATAGTCGTAGGAGGTTTCGTGCAGCACGTGATAGCGAACAGGCGTGTTTTCCATTTTCAGAGCGCCATCATCTGACGACTGACATCGCCAACGTGCGTAAAGTAACGCATGCCGAGCCATGCCGATAGCTGCCCGACGGCCGCATCAAGTTCCTTGAGCAAGTCTGCCAGCTTCTCGCACGAGGCGCAAACGTGACACTCGCTGAAATCGACATGCGCCAGGGACTCCATATCGAAGTCACGGAGACGGCTGAGCACCTCAGGCAGATTGCTCTCGCTTTGCTCATCAAGCTCGCGCGCCATACGGTCCAGATAGCGGGCGACAACGCTAGCCTGGAAAATGACACCGTGCGGGTTGCTGTCGTCGAAAACCAGCAGATCAAGCACCGGCAATAGTTCAGGAGCGCGCGAGTAGCGCGACCGGTAGGTAATGATGGAGTCTGAAAGTTCAAGCAACCACTCAAGACAACCCGGCCCACGCGCTGAAGGCATGCGCAGGAAATTGGCCACCGTGTTGGCCAAAAAGGAAAGTCGCTCAAGGCGGCGGCCGATGATCAGGAAACGCCAGCCATCGTCGCGCGTCATGTTGTCCATCGCAAAACCGGTCAACGAGGATGAGACGCCGAGCACGCGGTCAAGGAAGGCGATTGCCTCGGTCAAGGTCGGATGAGTCTTGAGCGCCGCCTGCAACTCACGCTGCAGGCGATTCAGTGAATGCCAGTGATCGAGTGAAAGGCGCTCACGAACGTGGGTGGCTGACCACATCAGACTGCGAATATTGCCAGCCAGACTATCCGGCTGCTTAGGATCATAAATGGCTTCAAGCAAGGCATGCTCACTGCCTTCCGCGACCGGGGTGTCTTCTCCCGCCTTGGGCAATATGCCGAGGTGCAGAGCCAGTTCCATGGCCGAGGCGACAGCCGGGGTTTTCCCGCCGCCAGACTCGACAACACGACTGAGGGCGACACGCAGCATGCGGGCGCTGTCATCAAAACGCTCGGAATAACGCCCCAGCCAGAACAGGTTCTCTACCACCCGCGAGGTCAGATTGGCCCCGGCACGCACCAGATCGCGCACGCCTATCGAGGGCTTGAGCATGGTGAATTCACTGACCGGGCCATCCGTAAGAACCCAGGCATCCTTTGAGGCACCGCCGCGCTGCATGGAAATAATGCGTGCATTGGCACCAGTAGCGACGCGTGCCAGGCCGCCCGGCATCACCGAATAGCCATCAGGTGTCGACACGGCATAGGCGCGCAACCCGACCGGTCGGGCCAGCAGGCGACGCTCATGCGAGCGGCTCCAGGTCGGCCCTTGCGACAGGTTAACGATTTCCTGAGCGACATAGGCATGCGGCCGGGCTTCGATACGGCGCAGCAAGTCTACTTTGGCCTCACCCTTGAGTTCATAGCCAAAAACCGGGTCCATGCGCTGCGTCGGGTAGGCGGGTTTAATGACGAGATCGTCAAAGTTTTCCCGAACGTATTCGAGGGCCTGCTTTTCACCGCACCACCAGGTACCGACGGAAGGCATTGCCAGTTCTTCGCCAAGCAGCTTGCGGCAAATCGCCGGCAAAAAGCCCATCAGCGCTCCGGAAGCGAGTAGTCCGCTGCCCAAGGCATTAGTTACTGCCACCCGACCGGCGCGAATCACGTTGAGCAGACCAGGAATGCCCAGTGCCGAATCGCCGCGCAATTCCAGCGGGTCGCAATAGCCATCATCCTGACGGCGCATGATGACGTGTACCCGCTTGAGGCCACGCAGTGTTTTCAGGTACAGCGTTTCGCCACGTACCGTCAGATCCTGGCCCTCGACCAGAGGAAAACCCAGGTAACGCGCCAGATAGGCGTGTTCAAAATAGGTTTCGTTATACGGTCCCGGAGTCAGCAGCACGATGTGCGGCTGCTCATCGCCGTCAAGTGAGGCCAGTGCTGCCAATCCATCTTGCTGATCATGGAAGAAATCAGCCAGATGCTGGACATGCAACTCGCGGAACATTTCGGGAAAGACGCTGGAAACAATCAACCGGTTTTCCAGCGCGTAGCCAGCGCCCGAGGGCGCCTGAGTACGATCGGCAATAACCCACCATTGACCATCCGGTGAACGCGCCAGATCGACCGCATAGTTATGCAGCCAGACGCCGCCTTTGGGTTTGATTCCGTGACAAGGCCACAGGTAGCCGTGTTGACCAAAGACCAGCGATGGCGGCAACAAACCTTCAGAAAGCAGCTTCTGATCACCATAGAGATCAGCCAGCATGGCATTGAGCAAGGCTGCGCGCTGTGCCACCGCTGCCGATATCTGCGCCCATTCTTCAGGGCAAATGATCAGTGGTAGCGGGTCCAGCGCCCAGGGACGGTCAGCGCCGCTGGGATCGGCATAAACGTTGTAGGTAACACCGTTTTCCTGAATCCGACGGTCGACAAACTCCAAGCGCTGTCGCATTTCCTCCGGCGCCACGGCATCAAGGTGAGCAAAGAATTTGCTCCAGTGTGGACGCACCTCGCCTTCCGCTGACAACATTTCGTCGTAACGGCGGGCGCTTTGCGGGTAGATCGCGAGGAGTGTTCGGGCCATAAAGCCAGTTA